>Ga0180007_10001929_pt1 | contig 25933 bp, 22 predicted proteins | sample MM_PC_MetaG_FD_121122 | JGI IMG/M metagenome (GOLD analysis project Ga0180007, IMG submission 121122) | Groundwater microbial communities from the Aspo Hard Rock Laboratory (HRL) deep subsurface site, Sweden - MM_PC_MetaG | ecosystem: Environmental > Aquatic > Deep subsurface > Groundwater... | reverse complement strand
CTCTTTAAGAAAATAGGATTGATTGTAAAGGAGAGAGTTTATGGGACTGAAAAATAAACCAGGCACGTTTTTAGAAAGATATGTAAACAATTTAAATGTTAGCAAACATAGAAGATTGATTTTGAAAATCAATTATCTAAAAGGTTTAGCATTTGAATATGAAAAAAAATATGACGATTTTATACAAAATGAAACAAAATTAATTGAAGCATATTATATAGAAGACTTAACACCTTTGAAAAAACATCTTGATGGTCTAACTAAGTCAGATATAAAACGCGATAAGTTGATTCGTAAATTTGATCAAAAAACGTATTGGTCAAGAAGAAAATTCAAAACAACTGAATTAAGAAAAACTGAGTTAGCTCAGGTTGAATCTTTACTGATAAAGTGGGATCAAGAACAAGCAGAAAAGAAAAAAGAATATATTCAACTCATCGAAAACAAGTATCCTCATAACAAAATTGATAATACTACATTTATTCAAATCAAAGATCAAGTTGATATTTTAGATGAAAGAAAAAAAGAACAATATTCGAAAATGGAATTGAAGGGTACTAAACTTCAAAACAACGTTAAAGTATTTTTAAAGAACAACGCATCTAAGATTGCTAAAATGGAAAATGAGAATAAAAAATTAACGCAGCTTATTATCAAATATAATAAAAAGCGTCATCAAGAAGATCACCAATTATTAGATCGTTATAAACCCGATTTAATCGCTTTACAAAGTGCTCAGTCAGCAGGTAAAACAGTTTCAGAAAAAAGACTTGACAAATTAGAAAATCATGTAAACAAAATTGAGACCGTGATGAGAATGATTGAAGATGATCACGTTCATTTGGCTGTAAATCATCTTAAAATGTATTTTGGTGGTATTAAAGCAATCAATGATTTATCATTTGATGTTCATAAGGGTGAAATCTTTGGACTCATCGGTCCTAATGGCGCTGGTAAAACAACAGTATTCAACTGTATCACTCAGTTTTATAAAGCAACATCAGGTAATATGATTTTAAGAAACAAGGAAAATCATGTCGTTGATCTAGATGATTATAAGACACACGATATGATTAAAGAAGGTATTGCAAGAAGTTTCCAAAATGTTGAACTTATCTGGGAATTAACTGTACTTGATAATTTAATGGTCGCTGCACATTCATTACTGATTACTTCTTTTCTAGATCACATGGCACACACAAGAAAGTTATTAAGAGAAGACAAAGTGATTCGAACGAAGGGCTATCATATTCTTCAAAACTTAGGTATTGAAGAATATGCATTTAGATCTCCATATGGACTACCTTATGGTGTCCTTAAGAAAATCGAGTTAGCGCGAACATTAATGACTGACCCTTCATTAATTATTCTAGATGAACCAGCTGCTGGTTTGAATGATGCTGAAACACGTGATTTAGCAAATGTAATTAAGAAAGTGAACAAAGAATTTGATATTACAATCTTCTTAGTTGAACATGATATGGGCCTTGTTATGTCAATATGTGATCGAATTTGTGCAATTTCATTTGGTAAAATGATTGGTTTGGGTACACCAAAAGAAATTCAATCAAACCCTGAAGTGCGTAAAGCTTACCTAGGAGATGATGACGATGAGTAATTACATATTAGAGATTCAAGATTTAGAAATTGATTACAACATTGTTAAAGCAGTCAAAGGTATCAATATGAAAGTAGAAAAAGGCACGATCGTAGCAATTCTGGGTGCGAATGGTGCTGGTAAAACTTCAACAATACGTTCCGTTTCAGGATTTACAAAAGTTAAAGATGGAAAAATTATTTATAATGGCGAAGAAATTCAAAATCAACATGCTTATAAAATAGTTCAAAAGGGTATCATGCAATCCCCTGAAGGTCGTATGATCTTAACTGGATTAACTGTTGAAGAAAACTTACTCGTTGGTGCATACTCTATCAAAGCAGTTGTTGATGAAAAAGGGGTTAAAATATCACGTAAAGCACGCATAAAAGGATTATTGGCTGAAGTGTATGGTTATTTCCCAATCTTATTAGAAAGAAGAAAACAGCAAGCATCAACACTTTCTGGTGGAGAACAACAAATGCTTGCTATTGGTAGAGCACTCATGGGGGCTCCTGAATTATTATTACTCGATGAACCTTCATTAGGACTTGCACCTTTAATTATTCGCGACATTTTCAACATCATTAAAAAGATCAAAGATGATGGTAGAACAATCCTTATTGTTGAACAAAATGCTAGACAAACATTAAAGATTGCAGATTACGCTTATGTATTAGAAATTGGAAAGATCAAGATTGAAGGAAAAGCCAAAGATCTTCTCAATGACAAAGATTTAATCAGTGCTTATCTCGGTGTTGCCGAGTAAGAAATAAAAGAATGTAACAATAGTGCTATAGCACAAAAAATAAAAGGAGAAAAAAATGAAAAAGATTTATTTGCTTTTAATCTTATTAGTTGCTGGATTTGGTTTGATGGCTTGTCAAACTGAAGCAGGAACTCCTGGTATTACTGATACAGAAATTATCATCGGTAATACAGCTGCAACTTCTGGTTTATTTGCTGGTGTTGGCGTACCTTTCAATCTTGCAATGCAAGTTGTATTCGATGAATACAATGCAACTCATGAAGGTAGAGACATCGTATTTAAACATTATGATGATGGTTTTGATGGTGCACAAGGTTTAGCTTACACTAAGAAATTAGTTGAAGAAGACAATGTATTTGCACTTGTAGGACATTTTGGAACTAACACAGTGAACTCAACAATGGATTACCTACTAGAATCAGGTGTTCCAATGGTTTATGGTGTTACTGGTGTTAACTCATTATTCTATGAAAACCAAGTTGGTAACAACATCCTTTCTGTTCAACCTATTTACCGTACTGAAGGTAGAATGATGGTTGCTAGAGCTCTTCATGAAAGTATATTCGGTGTTGACAGTGATGCTAAACTTGCTGATACTGATAATATCGTCGTATTATATTCTGATGATGATGCTGGACAATCTATTAAATTAGGTATCACTGATGAAGTTGCTTCTGCAGGTATTGCTGCTAGAGTTACTTACCTACCATTTAGTGCTGCTACAGCTAGTGCTGTTGCATCTGTTGCTTTAGCATTAGAACCAGAAGTATTCTTACTATCTTCTAACCAAGCTCCTGCTACAGCTATGGCTACTGCATTAAGAATAGCTGAAAGTACAGTTCCTGTATTATCAAGTTATGTTAATGGTGCTTCAGTATTCACTCCTGCTATGTTAGATGCTCAAACTCCACTTCCATTCCAAGTATATGCAAATGCATGGGTTGACATTTCTGATGCTACTGGTGCTGCACCAACTGCTGAACAAATCGGTGGAGATGGTACATTAGCTGGTTGGACACTTGATTTTGCTTATCTTGCTGGATTCACTGCTGAATATTGGGATACTTTTGTTCATGATATGAATTCATCTGACCGTGTTGATGGCGATACTACTGCTAAATCATTATGGGGCAATGCATATGCAATCGCTGGTTATATTGCTGCTACAACTTTCGTAACATTACTTGATAGAGTTGATCTTGACACAGTAACTTGGGAATCATTTATTGCTGCTGCTGAAGCTACTCCAGTCGCACTTCCTATGAGTGGTACGATTGATTGGTCAAATGGTAATAGAACTGGTTTATCTATGTTAGCTGTTAATCAATTACTTTATACTCCAACTATTTCATTCAAGAAATTAATTGGTCTTGAAGGTATTGAAACAGTAAGAGCTAAATAATCTATTATTTAAGTTATAATTAAACTGAATACTTATTAACATTTATTTTGACGCTAGGGGAGTATTTCAATGCTCCCCTTAAGTCAAGATATAACTCAAACAGAAAGAAGAATACTATGAAAACACCTAAAACAATAACAGTTGGCGAAGCGATTAACCTTGTAAAGAGTGATGATATCATCGTCATCGGTATGGCTGGAGCAGAACCTAGACTATTCTTAAAAGAATTACATTTACGTGCAGATGCAGTTAAAAATGTGCGTGTTACAAATTGTTTACCATTTGAAAATGCTGAGTTTTTTATCAATCCGATTTATAAATCATCATTTTCAGTTGACAGTTGGTTTTTTGGACCTTCATTAAGAAAGGCATCAGAAAACGGTAATATTAGTTTTATTCCTAATCACTTACATCTGGCTGGTCGTAAGCGTTTTGAGCATGCAAGACCAAATATATTTGTAGGTATCGCTTCAATGCCAGATCAACATGGATATGTTTCTTTATCTTTATCCAATGTTTATGAGAAAGAGGCAATTACTTTAGCAGATACTGTTATTTTAGAAGTTAATCCAAATTTTCCAAGAACATTCGGTGACCTAGAAGTTCACTTAAATGATATAGATTATTTAATTGAGGCTGATTATCCAGCACCTACACTTCCTGATGCGATTCCAAATGAAAAAGATATCAAGATTGGTAGTTATATCGCAGATCGCATTGAAGATGGTTCAACCATTCAATTAGGTATTGGCGGTATACCCAATGCTGTTGCACAGCAACTTTTGCATAAGAAAGATTTAGGCATACATACAGAAATGCTAACAACAGGATTCATGCACTTAATCAAATCAGGTGCTGCTAATGGTAAGAAGAAAACAATTCATAAAGGTAAACACATTTGTTGTTTCGCTTTAGGTACTCAAGAACTTTATGATTTCATCGATAACAATCCAAGTGTTCAAATCTTAAATGGTAACTATGTTAATGACCCGCACATCATCGGTTTAAATGACAATCAAGTTTCCATTAATACAACCATCGAAGTTGATCTAACTGGACAATGTGCATCTGAGTCTATCGGATACAAACAATTTTCTGGAACAGGTGGTCAAGTTGATACAGCAGTTGGTGCTCAAAATTCTAAAGGTGGAAAGAGTTTCATTACACTTTATTCAACTGCAATGGTTAAAAATCCTGAAACTGGTGAAAGAGAAGAAATCTCTAAAATTGTTCCTTTCTTAAAACCAGGTGCAGCAGTTACATTATCTAGATCTGATGTTGATTACGTTGTTACTGAATATGGATGTGTCTCTTTAAGAGGAACAACTGTCAGGGAACGTGTAGAACTTTTAATTAGTATTGCTCATCCAATGTTTAGAGACTCATTAAGAGCTGAAGCTGTAGCTCTTGGATATATAGGAGCTTAACATGTCGACTCTTAATTTTAAAGGTAGAAAAATATTTTATGATGTGCAAGGTGAAGGGAAACCAATCCTCATCCTTAATGGCATCATGATGTCAACAAAGAGCTGGGAACCTTTTGTCAAATCCTTTACAGCTCAAAATCAATTCATACGTCTAGATTTCATCGATCAAGGTCAAAGTGATAAATTAGAAAACAGTGCATATACTCAAGACATTCAAGTCGACATCATTGAAGCACTCTTAAAAGAGATCGGTATCCATAAAGTCAATGTCGTAGGTATTTCTTATGGTGGTGAAGTTGCTACAATGTTTGCAATTAAATTTCCTTATATGATTGATCGTTTGGTCTTATTCAACACAACACCTTATACATCACCTTGGTTAGCAGAAATTGGTCATCAATGGAATGCCATTGGAAGAACAAGAGATGGATCTACATATTATAAAGCAACCATTCCAGTCATCTATTCTCCTAGCTATTATGAATCAAAACTAGAATGGATGAAAAAGCGTGAAGCTTTTCTCCTTCCAATATTTTCTAATCCTGTCTTTTTAGATGCAATGGAAAGATTGACAAATAGTGCTGAATCCTATGATGTCAGAAAAGACTTAGTTAAGATCATAGCTCCAACATTAATTGTTGCTGCAGATGAAGATTACTTGACTCCAATTGCAAATCAAAGAGAACTTCATAAGCAAATTAAAAATTCTGAACTTGTTATCCTACCTGGTGTAGGACATGCATCTATGTATGAAAAACCATTAATCTTTGTTTCTCTGGTTTTAGGATTCATTAATACCTTAGAGACTGAATATAATATATAGGAGGAATTGATTATGGAAAAGAAGAAAATCACACTCAAGAATGGTGAAGTTATTTCTTATGTTGATCAAGGTGAAGGACAAAAAACAATTGTTCTAATACATGGTAACTTTTCATCTTCACTACACTTTACACCTTTGCTTTCTAGACTACCAAAAGACGTTAGAGTCATTGCCCCTGATTTAAGAGGTTATGGGGATTCAAGTTATTTTCGTAGAATTAGTAGTTTAGCAGAACTTGCTAATGATGTGCATTTATTCATGGAAGCATTAAACATTCAAGAAGCTTTTGTTGTGGGTTGGTCACTGGGTGGAGGTGTTGCATTAGAACTTGCAGCAAACCATCCTAAAGATGTTTTAAAGCTTGTTCTAATTAACTCAACAACACATAGAGGTTATCCAGTCTTTAAGAAGAATGAACTTGGTCAACCACTCGTAGGACAAGCTTATGAATCAGCAGATGAACTCGGTAAAGATAAGATTCAAGTTGTTCCACTTTTAGAAGCACAAAAGAATCACAATTTCGCGATCATGAGTTACATCTTCGATGTGACAATCTATACGGTTGGTAAACCTAGTGTTGAAGATAATACTTTATGGGTTGAAGAATCTTTGAAGCAAAAGAATTTAATCGATGCTGACTGGGCTCTTGCAAACCTAAACATGTCAGACATCCACAACTTCTACAATGCAGGTACTCAAAATATCAATAAGATTAAATGTCCTGTTCTTCATACATGGGGAACAAAAGATATCGTTGTTCCTGAATACATGGTTAAAGAAAATGTGAAAGCATTAGAAAAAATATCTACATTAATTGTTTATGAAAATTGTGGGCACTCTCCTTTGGTCGATGTACCTGACCAGCTCACAAAAGACATACTCAATTTTATAAATCATTAAAGGGCTCAGCCCTTTTTTGATAAGGAGTATAACTTATGAAAATGAAAAATATGAATTTATTTGTTGAAGATTTAGGTGATCCAAATGGAGAAGTCATCGTCTTCTTAAATGGGGTTATGGCATCAACAAACAGCTGGTATAGCATCATGAAACCCTTTATAGATCAAGGGTATAGAATCATCTTGCATGACTTCAAAGGACAGCTAAAATCGGATAAACCAAAAGGCCCTTATACGTTCTTAGAACATGCAGAAGAAACCATCATGATTCTCAATGAATTAAAGATTACAAAAGCTCATTTTGTAGGGACAAGTTATGGTGGTGAAGTTGCTATGAAATTAGCTTTCAGTTATCCTGAATATGTGAAGTCTCTTGTCATTATCGATTCAGTCAGCGAAACTGATGAGCAGATGGTTAAAGAGATTAATCATTGGATTGAGTTGTGTGAAGCACGTGATGGATATGCATTCTTTTGGGGAATGGCGAAAAGTATTTATGGACCAACGTTCATGAAAGAAAATATGGACTTTCTAGAAAAGAGAGCACAAGCAACACGTCATGTTGATCCCAGTTATTTAGAGGGTCAAATCACACTGTATAAGACATTTAATGATGATGTCAATATGACGAATCATTTAAAAGGAATTGTTGCACATACGCTCATTATATGCGGTATGGATGATATCTTAAAACCACCTAAGTTTTCTGAACTCATTCATCAAGAGATTCAGAACAGTCAACTGGTATTGTTAGAAGATTGTGGGCATGTTGCAATATTCGAGAAATCAAAAGAAATCATAGAACTCATAGAATTGTGGATCAAATAGATTCACATTTTTTTTGTACATATGTATATCGTTTTGTTCATACATAAAAAGCCATAAGAAAAAATATAGTATAATTCGTAAGTTTAGTATTTATAAACTTTTCCCTATTTTTAAATTAATTTTAATATTTCTATTTAAAAGAGATACTCGATTAATTTTGGTAAGATTTCATGAAATGGTTAAATTGAAAATAAAAATTAAAAAGTTCATATGAATAGACTTTATGTAATGAAAGACAATTAAATACACGTTCAAAGAAAAGAAGGAGAAACACATGTAATTATAAAAAATCAAGACAATGTAAAACTGAGATAGCGTAACATATTCAAATTCGTTTATTTAAAAATATTAATGAGGTGAGAAGAATCGAAAGTCAAAATGTGATAAAATACTCCTTCGAGAGTTTTTAAGATATTTTCAAATTCAATTGTCATTGCCCACATTTGATACTTGGAAAACACCATTGCAACATATAATGAAATGAGTTGAAAAGTATAACAAAATAATTTTCTAAAAATTTATGACGAGGAAGAAATATTAAGATTAGTAAAAATCAATAGATCAATCCAGATTGACTAAGTTGTTATTAAGTGTGATTCAACCTCTGAGATCACGCGCTCAAACTTAATTGAAAAAAAAGTTCAAAAAAATAAGACACCTATATATACATTAAAAGAAGAAGAAACCAAGCTCAACCACATTAAAATGTGCAAACCCTCAAATTCATCAAAATACACATTCTCAACGTCTGAAAGCACAGGACATACAATTATACAGCTTTTGATAGTTCACACGCTGAAAATGTACTCTCCATATTAATTATCATACGCATTTAAGATATATTACCTTATTTAATAAGGGTAGAAGTTATGAAATCTGCAACCAAATATGGTAATACACAATTCACAAAGGTCATTAAATCGTTTGACAGCTTCTTTTCTATTTCGTATTTGTACCTATAATATATATTATGTTAACCATATAATAATAAGCTTACTGTGCGGTCAATGGGTTTGGTGTGGGTATGTTGATTGTGTGGTTATCGTCGAACTTCGGCTTCTACGTACCTTATGGTCTGTGAACTATCGAAAATTGACAAATACTAACTTATATTTCTCATATGTCAAAAAAACGCAAATATGATACAATATATATGGTGATAATATGCGAGAAAAAACAATTTTAGTCATTTTTACTGGTGGTACAATATCAATGCAAAAACTTGACTCATCGAGTAAGGCTGACATTACAGACAATCAAAAGGAATTACTTAGTAACATCTCATCAGAATTAAAGGGTATAGAACTAAGATCTCATCAGTTTTCTTTGAAGCCATCTCCTTCAGTAACTCCTAAGGATATGTTCATATTGGCTCAACTAACTGATTCTTATCTTATGGATTCTAACATTGATGGTGTCGTTATTACTCATGGCACTGACACTATTGAAGAGTCTGCTTACTTCTTAGATTTATATTTAGAAACGAAAAAACCAGTAGTTTTTACTGGTTCTATGCGTTCATTTTCAGAGCTTGGATATGATGGATTATCCAACCTTGTTTCTTCAATTCGTGTTGCAGCGTCACCTGAATCCATTAAAAAAGGTGTACTCCTTGTAATGAATGATGAAATCAATGCAGCTTCTGAAGTCACAAAAACACATACATTGGCACTAGATACTTTTAAATCAATGGAGTTCGGTCCAATTGGTATTGTTGATGAAGAGAACGTACTTTACTATCATGATGCTCATCATAGACAAGATTTCGTTAAACCACAATCACTTACAAAAACGGTTGAAATCGTCAAAGCCTATTCAGGCTCAAGTTCACTCATACTAAACTTACTTATTCAAAGTGGTATTGACGGAATTGTTATTGAGGCTTTAGGAAGAGGCAATGTTCCTCCTCAAATGCTTGATGGCATTATCTTAGCTATTGAAAAAGGTATACCTGTTGTTTTAACTTCTCGTTGTCCAATGGGACGCGTACTCGATACGTACGGATATAATGGTGGCGGTCATCACTTGAAACGCTTAGGTGTTATTTTTGCTGAAAATTTAAGTAGTCAAAAAGCACGTATAAAATTACTCATTGCAATCAATGCTCTTGATACACATCAGGATATTGTTTCATTTTTTGAAAATTAATTAGAAGGAGTAGTCATGGAGATTATTTCAAAGCTACGTCACAATAAAAACTTTGTTACTTCTTTTTCAATTTTTGTTTTTTTAGTTACTGCTCTTGGTGTTGGTTTTTTAATAGGGAGAGTTCTAGTTTATGAATCACCTTTTGATCGACTTATTGTTACTTCACTCTATTTCACAACTCAAAGCAATTTACTTGTATTCATTGTTATGTCACTTTTCCTATTAAAAAAAGGTGATAAACATTGGTTTAAAGTACTCGCGTTAATTGGGTTAATTGATATTACAATTACTGGTTTTGTTTTTCACCTTTTCCTTGCTTCATATCTATCAAATATAAACTTTATGCAGCACCTTTTACATACGATCACACCACTATTTTACATATCATTTTACTTCATTATTTTAAACCATATTTTCAGTCTCAAGGACTTCTGGATTGGACTACTTCATCCCCTCATTTTTTTGGTTTCTGTCTACACATGGATTCACCCATTATTTGGAAATTTATTGTCTTCAGTTCTTACTGATTTTCAAGGTGCATCTTATATATATCCATTTTTGGATCCATCAACTTACTCTAATGGTTTTACAGGATTACTCATCTTTAATTTGGGTCTTTTAATGCCAGTAATCATTCTTATGACAATTGGTTTAATCTATTTGAAATCAAGAATTGAAAATCATATTAGCTTGTAGAACTCAATAAGATCCAACAATATGACCTACTAGATTACAGGAGGACAAACATGAAACAGCTTATTAAATTCATATTTTCTACAATGATTATATTTGTTATCATCACTCTGTCATCAAGTAATTTTAGTACCTTTGGGGCAGATGATATTACATACGATGCTGTCTACTTTGCTTCTCATTGGTGCACCGATTGTCAAGGTTTAGAAAGTGATGGTTCAATTCAAACACTTCAAGATGAAGGTTATTTAATCTTAATTTATTATTTAGAAGATGATGTTAATAATCCAGGACTTCTTAGTGATTATCAGTACACATATGACTTTTTAATGACTGATGATCAAATTCCCGTTCTATTTGTCGGATCAACTTATTTTGCTGGACGCACTGCCATTAGAGAAGGTGTTCAAAATAACGAGATACAGATAGTCATGGATACGCAATCTCTATTGCCACTTCAGTCATCAACAATTAATGAATTTTCACTCATCTCATACATACTATTAGGACTTGTTGATGGTATTAATCCTTGTGCTATAGCAATGCTTTTATTATTCATTTCACTACTTCGTTTTACTAAAAATAAAAGGATTCTATTGGGTGTAAGTCTTACTTTTATCTCAGCAATCTTTATTAGTTATTTTTTATTTGGTACCTTTTTATATCAATTTTTAGGACAGTTCAATTCTGCTTCGTTCATCATTCAGGCAGTTCCTTGGATTATTACAAGTATTGCGTTATTTCTGTTTTTACTAAATATGTATGACTTTATCATTACTTCTAATAAGCGATATGATAAAGTAAAAAACCAGCTTCCAAAAGGTATCCAAAAGTTTAATAAACGTCTTATATCAGCATTTACAAAAAGAATGGATGAAGGTCGCATAAGTCTATATTTAATCACTTTCACCATTGGTATCCTTATATCATTTACAGAATTTTTATGTACAGGACAAGCATATTTAACAGCTATTTTAACATTGATTCATGACTCAAGTCATACTAGAAGTGGTGTTCTACTTCTATTACTTTATAATTTTATTTTTGTTCTTCCATTAATTATCATTGCTTTTATTGCAATTAAGACTCAATCTATAACATCAATTGCTGCATTCATGAGAGAGCGCTTAAATTTAATCAAGTTATTTAGTGCACTTGTCTTTCTAGCTATTTTTATCTATTATGTCTTCTTTGTTATATTCGTGAATTGAGGTGTCAAAATGAAATATCAAATTACAATTAAAAACTCAAAGAACAGAGTTTTGTTTAAGGGTAAACCTATTGCACTACCTATAAAAGAAAAAGCAGTCACTCTAAAATCAATTGAATTATTCAGTGATCCTGAGCCTTGTGTCATTCATCAATCATATGCTTCTCAAAAACTTGCTGATGAATTTCTTGCTCTATTTCCAACTTTACCTATTACTGATTTCTCACTTGCTCATTATGAACAAAAACTTGACTTCATAGATATCCCTGACATAGAAACATGTTTCCTATCAATCGAGGTGAAAAAATGAAAGGTATTTATTTAGATTATGCAGCAACAACTCCTGTCAATGATGAAGTACTTCAAGCCATGTTACCATTCTTTAGTATCAGATATGGCAATCCATCTTCAATGCATCAATTAGGTATTACCAACAAAAAAACGATTAATGAGTCTAGAAAGACAGTTGCAAATTGTTTAAATGTATTACAAGAAGAAATCTATTTTACTTCTGGTGGTACTGAAGCAACCAACTGGGCAATTCGAGGTTATGCAGATGCATATCCTGAAAAAAAAGAAATCATTATTAGTCAAATTGAACATCATGCAACACTTCACACATGTCAATTCTTAGAAAAAAAAGGATATAAGATTCACTATATCCCAGTTGATAAAAAAGGGTTTATTAGTCTTAAAAAATTGGAAAACTCAATCAATGAAAACACTCTGTTAGTCTCTATCATCTGGGCAAATAACGAAATTGGGACAATACAAGATATAAAAGCAATATCAGAAATTTGTAAAAATCATAGTGTCGCACTACATGTTGATGCTGTTCAAGCATTCGGTCAAATAGCGATTGATTTATCACTTTATGATATTTCAATGCTCACACTATCAGCTCATAAATTTTATGGCCCAAAAGGTATAGGATGTTTATATGTTAAAAAAGGTATAAGCATTGAGCCTTTGATTCATGGTGGATCGCAGGAACAAAATCATCGATCAGGCACTGAGAACATCACAGGTATTGTAGGTATGGCAAAAGCTGCTGAAATTGCGATTAGCAACCAACAATCCTATTATGAAAAATTAAGCTATTTATCTTCAAGATTACATCAAAGAATGATTATGGATTTCGATTGTGTTTTGAATGGCCCTGAATTAGGCGGAAGACGATTACCCGGAAATTTAAACTATTCTTTTAGAGACATCATAGGAACACAGCTTACATATTGGTTGGATCAAAACGATATTTTTGTTTCAACTGGTAGTGCTTGTAACTCAGACTCAATTGAACCATCACATGTTATAAAAGCTATTAAGGTTCCTGATGAATATATTAAAGGTACTGTTAGAATATCGCTTGGTAATGAATTTCTAGAAACTGATATACCAAGGGTAATCGCAAGATTTAAGGAAGGTATTGATTCAGTTATATAAAATAAAGACCACAATTTGTGGTCTTTTTTCTATTTTTTAACTAGGTACTTTAAGAATGAACTACCATGATTTGGTTTAATAGTTTTAAAATTATCGTTGATTGAATATCCAACATCAGCAAATGTTTTTAATAAAGGTAATTGAGTACCTTGAAGAAATTTCTTTGAATAAATAAGTAAAGGTACATATTCTCTAGTATGATCTGTTCCTGAATAAGTTGGATCATTTCCATGATCTGCAGTTAATAAAAGCAAATCATCTTCTGTTAATTCTTTGAGTAAATCAGGTAGTTGTTTATCAAAAGCTTCTATTGCCTTACCATATCCAATTGGATCTCTTCTATGGCCATAAAGAGCATCAAAATCAACGAGATTAAGGAAACAAAGACCAGTGAAATCTTTCTTAGCCAATTCAATAATTTGTTTCATACCATCATCGTTAGACTTTGTTTTACTATGTTCACTAATACCATAACCATCAAATATGTCATTGATTTTGCCTAAAGCGATAACATCAAAACCTGCTTCAGTTAAATAGTTGAGTGTAGTTTTTTCAAAAGGTTTAAGTGCATAATCATGTCTATTTGAAGTTCTCACAAAATTATTCTTATTCGTTCCTTTGAATGGACGAGCAATAACTCTACCAACTTTCCACTCAGGTTTCATCATGAGTTCGCGCGCAATTTCACAAATCTTATATTGTTCTTCAATAGGTATGATGTCTTCATGCATTGCGATTTGAAGCACTGAATCAGCAGATGTATAAACAATTAAATCTCCTGTTTTCATGTGATGTTCACCTAAATCTTTGATGATTTCAGTACCAGATGCTGAAATATTTCCAACAATTTTATGACCAGTTCTTTTTTCTAGTTCATCTAATAGTTCTTTAGGAAATCCAGTTTCAGTGAAAGTTTGAAATGGAGTTGTCGTAAATAAACCCATCATTTCCCAGTGACCTGTCATTGTGTCTTTACCTAAAGATGCTTCTTGCATCTTTGTATAAAATGCTCTTGGATTTTCAACAGATGGAACATTTTTAATATGTGCTATATTACCATACCCCATAGCTTGGAGTGTAGGTATTTTCAAATCCATACTTTCTGCAATGTGCCCAATGGTATTTGAACCTAAATCATGATAGTCGTTTGCATCAGGAGCTTCTCCAATACCTAAGCTGTCTAATACAATTAGAAAGATACGTTGATACATAATTATTCCTCCTTCGCGCGTGGATGCGCGTTTCTATATATTTCTTTAATTCTTTTTTGACTTATGTGTGTATAAATTTGGGTTGTCGATATATCTTCATGGCCCAATAAAGATTGTAATGTTCTTAAGTCCATACCATTTTCTAAAAGATGTGTAGCAAATGAATGCCTTAATGTGTGTGGAGAACATTCCGTTGTAACTTTAGCATCATATGCTAATTTCTTAAGTATTTTAAAGAATCCTTGTCTAGAAAGCCTGTTACCATCTTGATTAACAAAAAGAAAATTCGTTCTTTGATCCTTAATAATTGTTTCTCTTGATTTAACAATATAATTTCTCAAAGCTATTGTTGACATGTCAGATATTGGAACCATACGTTCTTTATTTCCTTTGCCTTTAACAATAACATAACCTTGATTCAAGTGGATATCTTCCATTTGAATATCTAATAATTCACTAACTCTAAGTCCAGATCCGTAGATTAATTCAAGTAATGCCATGTTTCTTAATCCTAATGGTTTAGTTTTATCAACTTGTTCTAATATGGATACAACTTCATCAACAGAAAGTACTTGTGGTAAAGTTTTTTCAATTTTTGGCGCTGAGAAACCTTTAGCAACATCTTCATCAACTTCTTTTTCAATCATTAAAAAATGATGAAATGATTTGATGGTTGTGAGTTTTCTTGCTAAACTTTTTGAAGACACTTTTCTTCTTGTACTCTTTAAAAAGCCTTCGATATGTTTCTTTTCGATATTTTTAGGTTTGCTTATCTGATGATAAGTTTCTAAGAATAAAACATATTGTTTTAAGTCTATCAAATAAGAATCAATGGTATTTTTACTTGAGCCTTTCTCATTTTTTAAATAATATTCAAAATCTTTTACTAGATATTTCATATGAACACCATGAAGACTTGATTACCTAAAAAGAGTCCCTTTCGTGTCAATATTAAATGATCATTTTCAATTTTAATTAATCCAAGATCTATCTTTTCATAGAGTTGAGGATACGTTTTAAAAATATCGATTTGATATTTATCTTTAATTTGTGAAAGTGATACACCCGATAGTTTACGTAATCCAAAGATGAGTTCATCTTGAAGTAGTGTTTCTGTATTTTGATATGTTGACTCTTTTTGTGGATCTTCCAAATATTTAGGCATAGACCGATGATTATACGTTCTTTTACCATCAACAAAACCATGTGCACCTAAACCTACACCAATATATGTACCTAGTGTCCAATAGATTAAATTGTGATATGAGTAGTTCTTTTGCTTAGCAAAATTAGATATCTCATAATGCTCAAAGCCTTGTCGAACAAGCTCATCCATGACAATTTCATACATTTGAGCTTCTGTATCTTCATCCATTTGTTCAAACTGTCCTTTTAAATATTTGTAATAAAAATATGTTTTTTCTTCTAATATCAATGAATAGCATGAAACATGTGTAATATCTAGCTTTTGTACTTGATCTAAGTCAAAATATAGATCTTCAATTGTTTGCCCTGGTATCGCATAAATCAAATCTAGACTTATTTGAGGTATACCAATTGTTTTCAAATGACTGATGATCTCAAAAACTTGTTGATTTTTATGCTTTCTGTTGAGATATTTTAGAAGTTTCTGATTGAATGTTTGTACGCCAAGACTGATACGATTGATTCCATATTTTTTAAATAGCAATCCCTTTTCTTCTGTATAACTTTCGGGATTGACTTCAATCGTATATTCTTTAGGTTTGATTACCTTAATAGACTCAAAAAGATAAGTTAATTGATCCAAGGTAAGCATACTTGGTGTTCCCCCACCAATATAAATGGTTTCAATAGAATCAAAGTGATCTTGATAGGTTCTAATTTCTTGAACTAGAGCTTCTAGGTATTGATCAACTGTTTCCTTGTTTTTAGGAATGCTTTTAACAAAATCACAATAATGACAAATATATTCGCAAAATGGAATATGGATATAAAGTCCCTTCAAACAAATCACTTCCCTTATTTCTATTATACCTTATTTGGTTTACATAATAAAGAAAAGTGATGAGAATTTACTCATCACTGTTGGATAAAATTGCCATAAATGCTTCTTGAGGAATATCAACACGACCAATTGATTTCATCTTTTTCTTTCCTTCTTTTTGTTTGGAAAGTAGTTTTTTCTTTCTACTTATATCCCCACCATAACATTTTGCAAGGACATCTTTACGCATTGCTTTTATGGTTGTTCTAGCAATAACTTTATTACCAAGAGAAGCTTGAACAGGAATTTCAAACATTTGCCTTGGTATTAATTGAACCATTTTTTCACAAATTGCTTTTCCTCTATAGTATGCAAAATCACGATGAACAATTAGTGATAGTGCATCTACAATTTCACCATTGAGTAGAATATCCATTTTTTGGAGTTTTGATTGTTTATATCCTGACATTTCATAATCAAATGATGCATAACCCTTCGTTGAAGATTTAAGTTTATCAAAAAAGTCATAAACAATTTCCGATAAAGGTAAGTCATAGGTTATATGAACACGATTGGCATCCACATATTTTAAATCTCCGAATATGCCTCTTTTTTTCTGTGAAATATCCATGATTGCACCGACATATTCTTTGGGTGTCATGATGGATGCTTTAACATATGGTTCTTCGATATAATCAATCCGTTGAGGATCTGGAAGTCTTGACGGATTATCTATTGGTATCATTGTGCCATCAGTTAAATGTACATGGTAAAGTACGGATGGAGCGGTTGCTATCAGTTCAATATTAAATTCTCTATGAATTCTTTCTTGAACAATTTCCATATGCAGTAAGCCTAAGAATCCAGTTCTAAATCCAAATCCTAATGCTTGAGAAGTTTCAGGTTCATAAACTAAGGATGCATCATTTAATTTGAGTTTATCCAAAGCATCTTTTAAATCATTAAACTGTTCAGTATCAATTGGGTATAGCCCACAAAAGACAACTGAATTCATTTTTCTATAACCTGGTAATGCATGTGATGTATGTCTATGCGCATAAGTAACAGTATCACCAACACCAACCGTGTTAATATCACGAATTGATGCAGTTAAATACCCAACATCTCCTGGTCCCAATATATCACGTTTCACAACTTTAGGCGTATGAACACCAACTTCAATAACTTCGTATTTAGCTTTTGAAGCCATAAATTCTATCAAATCACCTTTTTTAATCGTTCCATTAACAACGCGTACATAAGGAATAACACCTTTATACATGTCAAAAACTGAGTCGAAAACGAGTGCCTGAAGTGGTTCATTTGCATCTCCAGTAGGTGCTGGAATATCTGTAACTATTCTTTCTAATATCTCATCAATACCTAAACCTTCTTTTGCTGATGCTAAAATTGCATGTTGTGCAGGAATCCCGATGACATCTTCAATTTCTTTAATTACTTTTTCTGGTTCTGCACTAGGTAAATCTATTTTATTAATGACTGGAATAATCTCTAAATTATTATCTATTGCTAAATAAACATTTGCTAATGTTTGTGCTTCGATACCCTGAGCAGCGTCTACGACTAAAATTGCGCCTTCGCAAGCAGCTAGTGATCTCGAAACTTCATAGGTGAAATCAACATGACCTGGAGTATCGATTAAATGCATGATGTATGATTGACCATTTTTGGCTTCATAGACCATTTCTACTGCATTTAATTTGATAGTAATCCCACGTTCACGTTCTAAATCCATTGAGTCGAGAAGTTGTTCTTTCATTTCACGATCACTGACAGTATTCGTCTTTTGCAACAAGCGATCAGCTAGGGTAGATTTACCATGATCAATGTGTGCAATGATCGAAAAATTTCTGATATTTTTTTGTCTTTCATTCAAAGTTGTTTTGTTCATATCACTTATATCCTTCCGCTTAATCATTGTATCATTTTTACACGTGTTTTTAAAGCATTTAATGCACGAATATTTCGATTTATCCTTAAGTAATCACCGAAAACGTTTTTATGTAAAAAGATCGAAATGATTTCTTTCCAAAAAAAAGAGCCTAAAGGCTCTTAAAAATCTTCAATGATATCATCAGAGATAACTTCTATCAATACTTCTAATACTTTTTTAGTATCGGCTGCAGTGACTGTAACTTTTAAGTTCTGATAAGTAAATTCATCACCAACAGTTGCTATTCTACCCAATTCATCAAGTACCCAACCGTTGACAGTTGCAAAATCAAGATCCTCACTTATTTTTAGTAAATCAAATAAATCTTCAAGATCTGCATTACCTTTAACTCTATATGTTTGATCATCAATTTCTACAATTTGTTCAATGATTTCATCATGCTCATCCCAAATATCACCAACAAGTTCTTCAAGAATATCTTCCATTGAAACGACACCTAATGTTCCACCAAATTCATCTTTAACAATAGCCATATGTGATTTGTTTGCTCTTAATAATTCAAGTAAATGTGATACTTTCATATATTCAGTAACATACACAGGTGGCTTAATAATCGAATCAAGTGGTTGTTTTTCTAAAACTACAAGATTATAAAAATCCTTATGATTAATTACTCCAACAATATGATCAATATTCCCGTCATACACTGGAAGTCTAGAGTAACCAGTATGCTTAAATGTGTGAACAATTTTCTTAACTTCTTCTTCAAGTGATACCCCAATCACGTGTACTCTAGGTGTAAGTATTTCTTCAACTTTCAAGTCATCGAAATCAATAACACTACGAATAAGTTCGCCTTCGTTTTCGTTAATGCCACCTTCATGCTGAACTTCAGAAACATAGGTCAATAATTCTTCTTCTGTAATTGCTGCTTCATTTTCGAATTTGAACATTCTATTCATCAATTTTTGCCATAGACCAAATAACCAGTTGAGAGGCGTCAAAACCCAAATAAATACACGTAACACTGGTGTAATTGCAAGTGCATATTTTTCTGGTATTTTCTTCGCTAAACTTTTGGGAGTTATTTCTCCAAAAACTAAAACCAAAGTTGTCATAACAGCAGTTGAAATTGTAACATAGTAATTGGGCCAAAATTTAAAGAAGAATACAGTCGCTATGGATGCTGATAAAATATTAACGATATTATTTCCAATCAAAATAGTCGTTAAAACTTTTTCGAATTTTTCAGACAATTTAAGGGTTTGTTGTGCTCTCTTATTACCGTTTTGGATATAATGTTTAAGTTTTATCTGATTCAAAGACGAAAAAGCGATTTCTGCAGATGAGAAAAATGCCGATAATAGAATCAGAAATATTAAAACACCTATCGTTATAAAATCATTACTTTCCATATTCAGTAAACCTACTCATCTAATGAAGAATCATCTTGCTCTTCTAATTTGGTTACTCGAACTCTAGAGATAATTTTATCCTCTGTTTCAAGCACTTCATATTTATAACCATGATACTCAATAACAACAGCTTCATCTTCATTAGGAAAACGACCTAGTTGTCCTAAAATGAATCCACCTAAAGTATCATAATCATCAATTGGTAATCCTGCTTCAATGCTATCTTCAACATCATTAATATTACATAATCCATCGATTTCATATATGCCTTGTTCAATTTGAACAATTTCATCATCTACTTCATCATACTCATCAAAAATATTTCCAACAATTTCTTCTAGTAAATCTTCAATTGTTACAATACCAGCAGTTCCACCATATTCATCTAAGACGACTGCAATATGATTTTTTGTGCTTTGCATTTCTTTGAAAAGCTCACTAGTTCTTTTCGAATCTGGAATAAAATAAGGGGGTCTAATTAAACTTCTAATTGAGAATTTCTCTTCAACATTATCAATATATTTGAGTAAATCCTTGACATGAAGTGTTCCAATGATGTGATCAATATCGCCTTCATAAACAGGATATCTCGTAAATTGTTCGTTTTGAACATGCTTAATAACTTGGCTCTTTGTGGAACGTACATTTAAAGCTGAAATTTCAGTTCGATGGGTCATGATTTCTTCAACAATGGTATCAGAAAAGTCAAAGATATTTTGAATCATTTCACTTTCTTCTTCATCGATGTTTCCCATTTTACCACTAGCTTCAACAATAGTTCTGATTTCTTCTTCTGTCATTTTTCTTTCACTATCACTAGGATCCAGGCCAAAAATTCGACCAATAAGACTTGAAATTAGTTCAAGAAGCCATACTACAGGATAAGTCATTTTTGTCATTAAAGTTATGAAACCTATGGATCCATATGCCAATGCTTCTGGATATTTATTAGCTAGTCTTCTTGGTATCATTTGTCCAAAAACCACATGGAACACCAACAATATTAATGCTGTAATCACAATTATTAAAGGTTCTATAAAACCTAAGGAACTATCAAACCATTGACTGAAATAATTACTGAATGTGTTTAAAGCAATTGCACCATTGACTAATGCGATTAGAACAATAAACATTTGCATGGTTGCCATATATGATCTTGGTGACTCTGAAAATTTTTGAATTCTGATTGCTTTAATATTTCCTTTATCTGCATCTTGATTAATCTTATTGTCACTAACAACGACTAATGCAATTTCTGCAGCTGCAAAAATGCCTGATAATATGACGAGTAATAGCATGCTAATTATTGAATATAACATGATTTACCCCCCTTTTTGCAACAAAAAAAGACATCAAAAAAAGCATCATTAATGTTGTCTTTGCTTTTCGGATATTCTGGATCTTCGATCCTACTACTGCTTTCTTCCATCTCTACTTTTATGTCCTCCATCACCATGTGATACATACATCATACTATTTTTATAGCCAAAAGTCAATGAAATGGTCATTTATCATTTAGTTAGCATTCTTTAAACTATATCTTGAATGGTTCTAGTTATTATGCTACAATAGATGCATGATAGGGTGAACTTGAATCTTTAATTCATCGCGCAAATCTCATTTGAGCGTTTAGTTTCATTAATCCTTTGATACGAGACCTTCAAGATGGGTGTCTTGATGGTTTTTATTATGATAACAGAAATATATATATTCTAGATTTTATTGAGAGGACTGACAACATCATGGGTATTGCATTGAATGTCATCATCACACTCTTTGGTTTCGTTCTATTAATCAAAGGTGCAGATTATTTCATCGTTTCATCAGCATCTATTGCAAAGAAATTCAAAATTTCACCTCTAATTATTGGTCTTACTTTGGTCGCATTTGGAACAAGTTTACCAGAGCTAGCTGTGAGTTTTGTAGCTTCATTATCTGCACATGCTGATGGTACAACAGCTGACATAGCATTGGGTAATATCATCGGTTCAAATATTGTAAATCTAACACTAATTCTTGGTTTTAGTGCAATTATGATGCCAATTGCAGTTAAGAAGTCGATGAATAAACAAGAATTTCCCTTCTTGATTGGTCTAACATTTGTATTTGGAATTGTCGCATTTTTCTTTCAAAATGATGCACAAATAGTATGGTGGGAAGCACTGATCTTATTAGCACTTTTTTCATTCTATATGTATTTAATGTTTCATAGTCATCAGGAAGTCAATTTAGAAGAAGAAATTCACTTTGTTGATACAAAAAAAGCAATATTTTTATTAATCCTAGGTTTAGGAGGCGTGACATTAGGTGGTTTCCTTGTCACATCGGGTGCTGAATATATCGCTACTAAATTATTAGTTGATGTGTTTAGCATGACAGCAACCAGAGCAACAACGCTTGTGGGACTCAGTGTTGTATCACTTGGAACATCGCTACCCGAATTAGTCACAAGCGTTGTTGCTGCTAAGAAGGGTGAAAATGAAATTGCTTTGGGTAATATCATCGGTTCAAATGTATTTAACACTTTACTTATTGTTGGTTTATCAGGACTAGTTACTCCTCTTGGAGTCAATGCTGATGTTTTATTTGATATCTTCATCTTGATGGGTATAACAATAATAACAATAGTTTTCTGTATAACAAACCAAAAAATCTCTAGATTTGAAGGATGGATATTAGTAGCAATCTACTTCTCATATATCGTATTTATCATCATTCGAGCTTTAGGCCTATTTTAAACAAATAAATCCCATCAAATGGGATTTTTTTATGCAAATTTAATAATAATCTCTGCCAAGTAATCTGAATTTAAGATATAGCTTTCATGATCATGTCCTTGAACAATAATCATTTCTGAATTGAGAATACCTTGGTGTATTTTTTTTGTATGTGAATACTTAATCAAATCATTTTCACCAGCTAATATCAATGTTGGACATTTTATCTGATGCAGATCAGTAGATGAAATACTCGGTTCTTTTAGCATCAATTCTATGAAAGGATTCTTCGATTTTTCATATTCAGCTTCCATCATTTTGAAGAAAGATTTCTTCACTCCATAAGGATCAAGACTGCCACCAGCTAAGATCATTTTATGAAGCAGCATGGGATGATTAATTGATAAAATCATTGCAGTAATAGCTCCATCACTAAATCCAAAAACTATTGGGTTTTCAAGGTCGAGAATCGTGATAAAATCGTAAATATCATCTGCCATATCTTCGTAATGAAGCGGTTGATTTTGAGATGAACTCCCATGGTTTCTACTATCCACTAAATAGCAAGTATAGTATTCTTTTAATGCCTTTGTTAAGCTATCAAATGTATGATGATCTTCACCATTTCCATGCAAAAAAATCAAAGGTTTACCCTTTCCAATTTTTTCGTAAAACAGTTCTATTCCATTCGTTTTTATAATCATTATTTTCTCCTAGTAAAAAGGTCCCGAAGGACCTTAATAGTCAATGTGCATAAGCCATGTTCTGTTCCCTTAAAGGGTGTGACCATTTATCTCTACTTCGTAGCATATATCGACTTGAGTTCGTCTTTATACGTGCCCCTACCAAATTTGGGTTGCTAGCTTGAGGGGTTTACCGCGTTTCATTTGTTCATTTCTGAACAACTCGTTTCTGTGGCACATTACGTCTAGGTCATAGTTTCCCTTAGACCATCGAACGCCGTTACGATTACTCGTACCCTAAGTTATTTTTTCCTTAGACACAAACACTACATTCATCTCAGAATGTGCTAGCATGGACTTTCCTAACCTATCAAATAGGCTCGATCACCTTCCACTGACAAAAAACATTATAGCATAAAGTTATTAATTCAACAAGATGTTAGAATTTACTCTTTGACTTCTTCTTTAACATCTTCAACTTCTTCTTCAACAACGTCTTCAACTTCTACTTTAATGTGTACTTCTCTAATGGTAACGATTGCATGTTCTGGGTCATCTAAGACTTTGATTTCTTTTCCTAAAACTAAATCTTTGACTTTAAATGTATCGCCTAGCTTCATATGTGAGACGTCAACTTCAAATTTAGCAACACCATGACCAGGTAAATATTCTGCCTGAATTTCTGTCATAGCTTCTTGAGGATAAAGTTTTGACTTATAAAAACTTTCTTTACCGAGAAGAACAACAGGAATCATTGCGAAAACATGTTCTTTTGCTTCTACACAACGTAAATCAAAATGGATGATATCATGTGGTCTAAGAACTGTTGTTTCAACGTGTTCAATATACACATAATGTTGTTTACCTTCCAATTTTACTTTAAACGTCATATTTTTACCATATGCCTTGATTGCTTCTTTAAGATCCTTGTCTTCAACTTGTATCGATGTTGAATCAAAAGACTTACCATACATAACACCTGGCACCTTATTTTCATTACGTACCTGACGAATAGGATTTACTCTTACTTCTAAGTTCATATTAAATCTCCTTTCAATCTATAATTTATTATACCATTGTTATAGCATAATGACTGATATGTACCTTAAGAATAAAAAAATGGAGTCTTTCAACTCCATTTAATTCTTATTTAACGGTTAATGCATCTTTTCTAGATAGGTCTACACGGCCTTTATCATCTATGCCAATACATTTAACAAGAATTTGGTCACCAATTGATACAACAGATTCTACTTTTTCTACACGTTCTTTAGCAAGACGTGAAATATGTACTAATCCTTCAGTACCTGGCCATAATTCAACAAAACAACCAAATTTTTCAATACGTGTGACTTTACCTTCATAGATTTCACCAGCTTTAGCTTCACGAACTAAGTCCATGATTCTTTGTGCTGCACTTTCAATCCATTTTGTTTCCATATGCATCAAAATGACTTTACCATCTTGACTAATATCGATCTTAACACCATTATTATCATCAATGATCTTAGTGATAATCTTACCACCAGCACCAATAACGTCTCTAATCTTGTCAGGATTGATCATAAGAAGTTTAACTTTAGGAGCAAATTTAGATAAATCAGGAGCAACTGTTGGAATTGTTTCTAACATATGCTTCAAGATGTGAAGTCTGCTTAAACGTGCTTGTTCAAGTGCTTCTTTTAAAATTTGTTCTGTAATACCAGAAATCTTAATATCCATTTGTAAAGCTGTAATACCAGTTTCAGTACCTGCAACCTTGAAGTCCATATCGCCTTCATGATCTTCCATACCTTGAATATCAGATAGGATGGTGTAATATTCACCTTCCATAATTAAACCCATAGCAATACCAGCAACTGGAGCCTTAATTGGTACACCTGCAGCCATTAATGCCATCGTACCAGCACAGATTGTTGCTTGTGAACTTGATCCATTAGATTCAAGAATTTCTGATACAACACGAATGGTGTAAGGGAATTCTTCTTCATTAGGTAAAACTTGTAACAAGGCACGTTCGCCTAATGCTCCATGTCCTACTTCTCGACGTCCAACAAAACCATAACGTCCTGTTTCACCAACACTAAATGGTGGAAAATTATAATGTAACATAAATCTCTTTGAATCATCAAGACCAAGACCATCAATAATTTGGTTTTCACCTAAAGCACCAAGTGTAACAACACCTAAAGCTTGAGTTTGACCTCTTGTGAATAAACTTGAACCATGAGTTCTTGGTAAAACATCTACGCGAGATGATAATGCTCTGATTTCATCAACTTTACGTCCATCAGGGCGTACTTTGTCTTGAGTAATCAATCTTCTAACTTCAGCAGTAACAATACCATCTAATACTTTCTTAACTTGTGCAAGATAGGATTTTTGTGTTTTTTCATCGAATACTTTAACGTCATCAACAAGTCTAAAGAATGATTTTTTTTCGAAATGTTTAATTGTTTCTTCAGATATTGCATCAATTGCATGATATCTTTCAAGTTTGTCAAAAATGGATACAGCTTCAATTAAACGAACTTTTGCATATGCATTAACTTCGTCTCTAACTGCATCTTCAACTGCAAAATTATCAAATTCCATCTTGACTATGTCAAAATCTGCTTGAATTTTTTCTTGGAATGTAATCAATTCTTTAATGATTTCATGACCAAACATTATTGCTGCTAACATGTCAGTTTCATTGACTTGCTTAGCACCAGCTTCAACCATGTTGATTGCTGTCTTAGTTCCAGTAACAATTAAATCCATATCACTTTCTAATAATTGATCAGG
>Ga0180007_10001928_pt1 | contig 25939 bp, 25 predicted proteins | sample MM_PC_MetaG_FD_121122 | JGI IMG/M metagenome (GOLD analysis project Ga0180007, IMG submission 121122) | Groundwater microbial communities from the Aspo Hard Rock Laboratory (HRL) deep subsurface site, Sweden - MM_PC_MetaG | ecosystem: Environmental > Aquatic > Deep subsurface > Groundwater... | reverse complement strand
TTTATCTTCGGGTATATGCGCACTATCCACAATCATTCCATGCGATCTTTTGATCTCCTCCGCAAGCTCAAAAGGGACCTTAAATGCCTCCGCCAAAGCCCGGGTAACATCATTACCCCCCATCGATACGATCTCAATCTCTCTAATGCGGCTGCCCTCAAAGAATACCACTTCCGTAATATCGCTGCCCACATCACAGAGGACCGATATCTGCCTAATCTCTTCCTCATATTCCGTAAAGCCAGCTTTTTTCGCATAACGATTATCACCGATGACGGCTTTGGTAGCGATGCCGGAGAAGAAGAGATCCTGCACCTCGTACCCCGATTGATGGATAACCCGGTTCAAAGTCTGTATTGAAGACAACTTTCCGCAGATAAGCAAAAGGTCTACCTCCAGACGATGGCTATACAACCCTAAAGGGTTCTGCACGTGCGCCTTGGCATCGATGGTATAATTAACCGGATACATATGGATAATCTCTTCATCAAGGCTTGATCCTAAGATACGCGCCTGCTCGTTTACCCTATGGATATCAGAACGCGTGATAACCTTATTGCCGCGTTCTGTCAAAGGGATGATCGCGCGACTACGTTTCGTCGTAATATCCTGCCCGGAGATATTCGTAGAGATAACTCTAATCGGGATCCCCGATTTTGATTTAAGGCTCTTCATGAGTGCGGTAATCGCAGAAACTAATTCAATCGCATCCACAATGACGCCGCCTCTGATGCCTCGGGAAGGAACGCTCTCCATAAAAATACTCTCAAGGCGCCCCTTCTTACCATGCGCCACCGCCGCCGCGATCTTACTGGAGCCGATATCTAACGCACAGAAATAATTATTGTTTAGCCGTATCATCGGATAGCTTTAAGACCGGTTCATTAAAACGCAAATCAATGTAAATAATGCGCGCCAAGCTCTCATGTTCCTGGTACAGTATTTTAGAAAGAATCTCCATCTTGCGCGGGACCTCTTCATTGCTAATCTTCACCTCAAGGGACTCTGTCTTTTCGACATCCTTCCCGAAAGAAACAGCAATTCTGCGCGGCGGCAGCTTCAGAAAGAATCTTATTTCCGAAGGGCTTTCGACCACGAGCCTGGTAAGCGGATAGACCCGTGCAATCCCATAACGCTGGGAACTCTTGATAATCTCTAAGGATGTCAAGAGCTCCGGTGAATCATATTTCATTCCGGTCTTAGGCCCAAAGATCCTTGTTTCTAATCCTTCGATCACCGTAACCCCCATCTCCCCGAGGTGATCAGGAGAATCAAAAAAGACCGCTTCCTCATCCACAAAGAACATCTTATACAGTTTTACCGCGGCTGCCGGGACTCTTCGGATAAAGAGCACAAAGAGACGGCGCGGGAATACCTTCACGATATGCACCTTGCGGTATGCCGGATAGGAATCTAGTATATACCGTGACTGGCGCCGCAAGTCAACAGTAAAGATATTTTCTCCTTTAAGATACGACAGATCAATGGTACCGCCAGACTGCGGCAGAACAAACAACGCCGCACTTCCCGTCGGGGACGCATTTACCTCTTTAATAATAACTTCGCGTATGCGGAAAAAATCGGACGTGAGAAAATTATTCCTTATAACCCAGTATCCAAGCCCTAACGGCACCGCAAGTGCCACACACAAAATAAGGATTTTAAAAAGCAGAAAAAGATTTTTTCTTTTCATAGGCTAGTTCAAGAAGCCTGACACACAGCGAAGGAAAATCTACCCCTTGTGCGCGTGCGGCTTTGGGCAATAAACTGGTGGATGTCATCCCAGGGATAGTGTTAACCTCTAGGATCACCGGCCGGTTATCCTGGTCAAGGATCATATCCACCCGAGAGCACCCCTGGCATCCCAGAAGAGTATGCGCATGGAAAGCTGCCTGTTGCAGCGCATGCGCAATCCGCGAAGGAATTCGTGCGGGCACAATATACTCAGTAAATCCAGGTTGATATTTTGCTTGATAGTCAAAAAAAATCTTCTTCGGAATGATCTCGATAACGGGCAAGGCATTATGCGCGAGTATCCCTACGGTCATCTCCCTGCCCTTTACGTACTCTTCAACCAGAACCCTCTCATCGAAACAGAACGCGTTTTTAAGGGAGCCTTGCAGCGCAGAACGGCCTGCGGGAAGAGAAAGGCCGATACTGGATCCGTGTGCGGCAGGTTTTACTACTAAAGGAAAATCAAAATCGAACCTGTCCATCCATCCATTACGGTAACTGCTTTTATTAATCACGCGATAGCGCGGAACGAGCAGCCCTGCCGACTCGAAAATTTGCCGGGAGGCGATCTTATCCATTGCCAAACGGCTGGCTAAGACTTCCGAGCCGGTATAAGGAATATCCATTTGCTCCAATATCCCTTGGATCTGACCGTCCTCACCAAAGTGGCCATGTAATGCGATAAAGGCACAATCCAAACGTTGCCCCTTCAAAAAGCGCATATTCTCTTGCAAGGAATCCGTCGCGATATCAACAGGGAGTGCACGTACCCCTCTCTGGAGTAAAGCCTCAACGACCGCGGTGCCGGAACGCAAAGAGATCTTGCGTTCCGTAGAGGGGCCTCCCATTAAGACGCCGATCTTACCAAAATCCCGTACCCGCGGGCCATTCCTTAAGTGACGTACTACCGCCATATTTTTATTTCCGGCCTTAACGCCGTACCGTATCTTTTTTTAACCCGCGCTTGAATAAGGCGCATTAACGACATCACATCGTGCGCAGTGGCATTCCTTTGGTTTACGATAAAATTTGCATGCCGGCGGGAGACCATGGCACCATGTATATTCTTTCCTTTAAACCCACAGAGTTCAATAAGTCTTCCCGCACTTTGGCCTTGCGGGTTCTTAAAGATACATCCTGCGCTGGGAAAAGACGTATCTTGCGTTGCCTGGCGTCGTGCGAAATATTCCTCTAACGCAACCTCTTCCTGTGCCGACTTCCCTTTTTTAAGCGCAAAAAGCGCGCTTAACACAATATACTTACTCAGATCCGAACCACGATATCGGAAACGAATTTTGCTTCGCGAAAGAGTTCTTATTTCCCCATTATAATCCATTACGGTAACTTTTTCCACTAAATCCCCTATATTTCTTCCCCAGGCCCCTGCATTCATCATCACCGCGCCACCCACCGTCCCGGGTATTCCGGCGAGAAACTCTGCGCCATAAAACCCTCTTTGCCGGCTCCGTTGCAAAAAAAGCGGCAATACTACCCCTGCGTACGCTTCGATACCGCAAGACCGGTAAGAAATCTTCTTGAAATACCTGCCTGCCAGATGCACAATGATCCCCTTGACTCCTTTATCACAAACCAATATATTACTTCCTGCTCCCAATATGCGCAGCGGAATCTTCTGCGTGTGTGCCGCGATCACCAGCGAACGCAAATCTTTGATATCATCAGGCACCACAAAGAACTGCGCGGGCCCACCGATCTTGAAGGTCGTATGAAGTGCCAACGGCTCTTGACAATTCACCTTACCGCGCAAACTCCTCCACCAATTCTTCACAGATTTTGACAATGTCTCCTGCTCCTAAAGTAATAATCACATCGCCTGGTTCACGTATCCGCAAAAGAAGCGCCACCACCTCTTCCTTTGCGCAATACTGTATTTGCTTATCAGGAAATTTCGAGCGTATACGCTGGTATAATTTCTCTGCGGTAACTCCTACAATGGGAGGTTCGCTTGCGGGATAGATGTCGGTAAGGATAAGGTAGTCGGTATCGAAGAAACTTTCCGCAAACTCATCAAATAACAATTGCGTGCGCGTAAACCGGTGCGGCTGGAATACGGCGACCACTCTTGAGGCGTTCAATTGTTTTACCGCAGAGAGGGTCGCTTTGATTTCGGTAGGATGATGCGCGTAATCATCGATAATACTATAACGGTCATCCCTGAATTTCACCTCCAGCCGCCTTTGTGCTCCCTGATAACTTCTAAGCGCCTTCTTGATTATATCCCGGTCAATGCCAAGCTCAAGCCCCAAGGCGATTACCGAAAGGGCATTCGAAATATTATGCACGCCTCCCAAAGAAAGAATAAAGTGGTCAATGAAGGAACCGCGCAGATAACAGTCAAACTCAGAACAAAATCCTTCCACACGCACTTGCACGGGATATATATCGGCATCTTTATTCATGCCAAAACGGACCTTTTTAAACGGGTATTCCAAAAGGAGTCTTCGCACCACCGGATCGTCAACGCAACCAATGACACACCCGTCTTCAAGGGTATTCCCTAAAAATTCCCTGAACCCCTGGACTTCATTCTCAAACGTCTGATAGTAATCAAGATGCTCGCGGTCTATATTGGTAATCAGAGAATACGTCGGATGATACCAGAGAAACGACCCATCGGATTCATCCGCTTCTGCGATAAAAAAATCCCCCTCTCCGAAACAGGCATTGGCATTGATATTGCGCAATACCCCCCCTATGGCGACCGTAGGTTGGAGACCGGCCTGTAAGAACAGGTGCGAGGCCAAAGACGTCGTCGTTGTCTTCCCGTGACTGCCTGCTACCGTCACCACGGTCTTATTGCGCATCAGATACGCCAACGCCTGCGCGCGCCTGATACGCGGGATCCCCTGTACGCGGGCGAACTGCACTTCAGGATTATCTTCTTTAATCGCAGAAGAATAGACCACGATATCTGCGCCGACCACATTTTCTCCGCGATGGCCTAAAAATATCTTGGCCCCCTCTGATCTAAGCTGGCCAATGTTAAGGCTCTCTTTAAGATCGGAACCGCTGACCTGACGGCCGCACCGTAATAACAACCGGGCAATGCCGCTCATGCCAATACCTCCGATACCGATCAAATGATACCGTTTGAAAGAATCTATCGTGTGCGCAGATATGTTTTCCATGCTTCTTCTAATGCGGCGAGGTTACTATACGGATACGCTGATGCCAGCGCCCTGTCCAAATCTTTTTTATCCCTCAAATTCTGGCAGAAGAGCACAAAAGAATCTTTGCCGAACTCCTTCATCAAGAACTGCAGGAGACTAAAACTCTCGGCGTAAAAAAGCTCTACCGTCGAATGCGCCTCATCCTTAGGCATCATTGATTGCAAAGAACTCAAACTAAGAAAATTCCCCTGGCGAAGCGCATTCTTAACCTTAACATCTGCATCAAGAAGATAACGGGACTTCTGCTGATACGATGCCACCGCTTCATCAAGCCATAAAGGGACCGCCCTATTGTAAAACCCCACGAACTCCCTGAAAATAATATGCCCCATCTCATGGGGTAAAATAGTATCGAAGAATCCCTGCGCGCTTACAAACGTATAGATTGCTTTCTGGCGGATACGGGCGTATCCGGCAGACCACGCGGGTTGGCCGGAATGCGCCTTGTATTCCTGCGCGTTATCGTAAATATAAATCTTCGCGCGATTGTCCCACAACCAGAAATTAAAACGGGTAAACCCCAGGTCATCGGCTATTCTATTATAATAATCCTCCGCACTATCGACAAGTTGTTTTATGAATTGCTCCGGGGCATGGCGATAGAGGATGACGAAGTGCGTACTTTTATGGGACTGCCAGGAATCTTCCTGCGCACACGCAACCGCAGAAAACAGAATCCCCGCCAGCCCGATACACACATAAAAGGAGAATCTCATATATGACTATACACCTGCATCTAAGAGCACGCGGGCTTCTTTTACCAACTCACTTCCCGAGGAGCCCATAGAGAAGTCGCCAAAACCTGCGCGCATGGCTTCGAGCTTCTTCGGCTGCGTGATAAGAGACCGAAGGATTTCTCCGATTTTACCCTGTTGCATATCATTATCGGAGATCACAAGAGCCGCATTTCTTTTTGCGAGAACCTGCGCATTGCACAATTGATGCATGGAGGCATAGGGGTAAGGAACCAGTAGCGCGGGCACCTTGAAGAAACTTAGCTCCGCAATCGTAGTAGCCCCTGCCCGTGCTACCACAAAATCAGCACAGCGATAGGCATAGTGCATCTGAGGCAAAAATGCATATACTTTTGCACGACAAGGTAGGCGGTCGTACTGCTGTTGGACAGATATAAGATCACGTTCTCCAGAAATATGAATAACCTGAAGCGTATCAAGACACTCTACGAGGGAAAGGCTTCTTATGAAACTGTGATTAATGGTCTGGCTGCCTTGACTTCCTCCCACCACCAGAATCGTAAGGTAATCAGGGGAAAACCCGAAGAAAGATAGTGCCTTTTGCTCTGGGATAGACTCTTGGAATTCCTGGCGCAAGGGATTTCCGCTTACGACTACCTTCTCGATATTCTTCAAAAACTCCCCCTTCGTCTCTTCAAAAGAAACGGCGATTTTATCGACACAATAGCTAAGAAGCTTATTTGCCTTCCCCGGGACGACATTCTGCTCGTGAATAAGAGTGGGAATGCGGAAAAACCACCCCAAGAGCACGGGAAACACGGACTCGATACCGCCGAAGCCCACGACCATATCAGGCCGATACTCTATAATAATAAAAAAAGTTTCAAATACTGACTTCAAGATGTTCCAGAAAAAACGCACCCACTCCCGCGGCCTCTTAAAGAAGAAGGGGGTCACCCAGATATACCGGATACATACTCCTTGCGGCAGGAATGCCTGGTGTGCGCTTCTTCGGGAAAGGACAAAACAAAAATCTGCGCGAGGATATTTTATTTTAAAAGCCTGAAAAAATCCCCACGCAGGAAAAATATGGCCGCCGCTTGCTCCTGCTGTAACAAGTATTCTCATCGACTTCGACTCTTTAAGGATATTCTCCGGTACGCGCGATATTCATCAGAATCCCCACGCTGATCATATCAAAGATAAACGACGAACCTCCATAGCTGATAAAAGGAAGCGGCAGCCCTTTCGTAGGAAAGACCCCGCAGGAGACTCCGATATTGATAGCCGCTTTAAAGACAATCATAAGAAGCAGACCCGCGGCCAAGAAATAACCGAATGTATCAGGGGTATGTTTCATAATCTTCAATCCTTGATACACCAGAACCATAAATAAGATAATGATGCCAATCGTCCCCAGAAGCCCCAGCTCCTCGCCAATAATTGAGAAGATAAAATCCGTATGTGCGGCGGGCAGGTAAAATAATTTTTGTTTGGAATGCCCTAGCCCCACCCCAAAGAATCCTCCGGACCCCAACGCAATCTGAGACTGAATAATCTGGAAGCCACTGCCCTTCGGATCAATCCAAGGATTCAAGAAGGCCAAAATACGCATCCTGCGATACGGGACACGGAATATCAAAAGGTACAGTACGGGGATACTGGATAACAAAAGCGAGATCAGGTATGAGAAACGAACCCCGGCGATAAAAAGCATTACACAGACCACAATCCCCAGAGCCAATGTCGTCCCTAAATCCGGCTGAAGGAGTATAAGCAGCGCGGTTACTGCCAACACGCACAGGGGGGGAAGAAATCCCCGAAAGAAATCACGGATAAGTGCTTTTTTACGGGCAATAAAATCGGCGGCATAGATAATAACCGCAAGATTCGCAAATTCCGAAGGCTGAAAGCTAAAATATCTGGATCTAAACCAACGCCGCGCGCCTGAAACTTCCCTGCCGATTCCCGGCACCAATACTAAAAGAAGCAATACAAAAGAAACCACCAATAGGGGTTTGGCGTACCGCTGCAGCTTCCGATAATCAAGAAGCATAATAAAAAAAGTAAACACGGAGCCAATCAACACAAAACTCACATGCCTTTTGAGGAAAAAAAAGCCATCACCATAGCGTTCCCAGGAATAAATACTGGAAGTACTGTAGATCATCACCGTGCCGATACAAATAAGGATGAGCGTCACGGCTAGTAAATTTATGCGTATCGTGCGTACCATACTATAAAAACCCTATTGGTAATTTTCTTTTAATGCCAAGACGGCACTTTTAAAATGCGCTCCCCTGTCTTCATAGTCCAGAAACATATCGAAGCTTGAGCACATAGGAGAAAGAAGCACGCAATCCCCAGGCAAGGCACTACGGAATCCTTCTTGCACCGCCTCTTCTAAGGTCGCCGCATCAGCCAGTTCGACGACACCCGCAAGGACCTCTCTAATCTTTGCTTTTGCCTCCCCGATCAGTATCGCTTTTCGGACCTTTTGATGTGCCACCTCCCTGATCACCCCATAATCTACCCCTTTATCCTTGCCTCCGGCGATAAGCACCACGGGGCGCGCGCTATTCTCTAATGCCCAACGCGTAGATTCCGCAGTAGTGCTTTTTGAATCATTAATAAATTGTTTCTGGCCGACCACCGCCACTTCTTCCATACGATGGGGCAACCCTTTAAATTCATTAAAGACCTCGCGCATACACGCGCCGTCTATTCCAAGGAGCTTGCCTACCTCCCAGGCCGCCGCCTGATTCGGATTCAAACCTTCCGCAGCGCGAAAGAATATCACCCGAGACTTTGCGTGGCGCACGCACTCCTGCAATTCCGGGCTGGCGCGGTTAAGAATGAGAAAATCATCCTGGCCCTGATTTATAAAAATACGCTTTTTCGCATCAAGGTATTCCTTCATATCTTTATGCCGATCCAGATGATTGCGGTTAAAATTAAGGATCAAGGCAATCTCCGGCTTAAACTGTTGTATTTTCTCCAGTTGGAAGGAACTCACCTCAAGAGAAACAAAATCCTCCGGATTAATCTTTTCCACCTCTCCCGAAAAAGGATTCCCGATATTCCCGCAGACATGCACCGTGCGGTGTGCGGCTTCGATAATCTTACCGATCAAGGTAGTCACGGTCGTCTTTCCGTTTGATCCGGTCACGGCGATGATCTTTCCCGGGCAAAGCCTCCAGGCAATTTCGATTTCACTGACGACAGGGATACCTAATTCTTCCGCCCACTTCACCGAAGGAGCCTGGGGGGCGACCCCCGGGGAGACCACCACCACTTCACTTCCTTCAAGGAATCCTTTGGTATGATTCCCCAGTTCTATAGAGTGGCTCCTCAAGTTGAGCTTTTCGGCCAAAGAACGTGTCGCTTGACAATCCCGATAGTCGGAAACCTTAACCTGCGCGCCTAAAGAACGCAATAGCCGCGCACAGGAAAAGCCGCTGCGCGCCAAACCGATAACCACGATTCTTTTATTCTTGAATATTTCGGCGTTACGCATAAATAACACACCCCCGCTTTGCAAAGACTCCCGAGCCTAACGGATTTTGAGGGTCACGATAGTAAACATCGCCAAGAGGCCGGCCACAATCCAAAACCTGACAATCACTTTGTTCTCAGGCCAATTAAGAAACTGGAAATGGTGATGAATGGGGGCGATCTTGAAGATCCTTCGTTTAAAGAAACGGAAAGAAAGAACCTGCAGAATTACGGAGAGTGCTTCCATCACAAATATCCCACCCACAATGACTAAAAGGAGCTCTTTTCTGATTAATAGTGCGACGGTCCCCAGCACCCCACCCAAAGCCAGGGAACCAACATCACCCATAAAGATAGAAGCGGGATAACAATTAAACCATAAAAAGCCCAACCCTGCACCAAAAAGCGCTGCGCAAAACACGGTTAATTCACCGGTACCTGGAATATACGGAACTAACAGGTACTCGCTTAACTTGACATTCCCGGAGACGTAACTTAATACGCCAAACGCCAACGCCACCATAACGACACTGCCGATGGCTAAACCATCAAGCCCATCGGTCAGATTCACCGCGTTCGCAGTACCCGCGATCACCAGAATGACAAAAAGGACATAAAATCCGTCGAGGTCAAAAACGGTATCCTTTAAGAACGGAAGGTCCAACCCCACATTATACTTATTCACGATAAGAAGGAAGATCCCCAGAAGAAGCCCTAAGACGGCCTGACTCATAAACTTCGTCGACGCCGCCAACCCTTTTGATTTTCGTTTAAGCTTCAGATAGTCGTCAAGAAATCCGGTTATGCCTAACCAAAACATCACAAAGACAACCACCTGGATATGACGATTGAAAACATCGGCCCAGAGAAAGGTGGAAAGAAATATCGAAAAGAGGATCAATACCCCCCCCATCGTGGGGGTGTTTTGTTTACTGCGATGTAAGTCGTCGAGCCTGAGGCTATCTCCCTTTTTGATGTGTTCGCCTACTTTTAAACGTTTTAGAATACGGATCACGAGAGGACCTAAAACCAGGCTCACCACAAACGCGGTGATCGCCGCCATCGCCGCGCGGAACGTAATATACCTGAAAAGGTTTAAGAATGAAAGTGCCGAATGAAGAGGATAAAGGATGTGATACAGCATTTATATCGAGAAAATCTCTTCCATGCGCATACCCCGGGACCCTTTCACCAAAACCAGATCATCTTCTTTCGGGATAATCTTGGTAAACAGAATATCCTTGGCCTCGGCAGAGTTTGCGCAGCAGAAAACATTTTTAAGCGGCGAATCAGACGGAAGAATACCCTCAACGCTCAAGCGCGAAAATTCCCCGACCGTAATCACCTCATCGCAAATACGGGCAATGCGATCACCCATTTGCCGGTGCAGGGCGTTGGTCTGTGCACCCAACTCCAGCATATCGCCCATTACAAAAATCCTTCTTCCCTTGACGCGCGTTCTTGCAAGTGCCTCTAAGGCGTGGTGCACAGAAGACGGATTAGAATTATAGGTATCATCGATGAAGCGTACTTTGTGCATACGCACCATCTTCAGCCTGCGCGCGGGGAAAGAAAATTTCGCCAGCCTTGCGCTAATCTCCTTATATCCCATCCCTAAGATACGGGCGACGGCAATTGTCGCAAGCGCATTAAATATATTGAACTGCCCTAAGGTATCAAGCCGGCAATAGTGTCTCTTATTGACCTTAAATCTCCAGGCTCCGTTTACAAAGCGGATATCTCCTGCCGAGAAGTCAGCGGGATGGGTAATCCCGAAACTAACGGAAATATTTGCGCCGCGTTTCTTTACCATCGCCTTGCGCAGCAGAGGGTCGTCCGCATTCAGTACCGCAACCGAAGGAGAGATAAGTTTCTCAATCAAGGATAATTTTTCACGGGATACTCCCGTCAGATCACCCAAGAATTCAAGATGCGAAGACCCAATCCCGGTAATTATCCCCAGCGTAGGCTGTGCGATGCCTGCCAGATACCCAATTTCTCCAAAATGATTACTCCCTAATTCAACGATTACCAACTCCTGGGTCCTATTCAGCCCCAGAAGCGCCATGGGAACTCCAATATGATTATTTCGAGTCCCTTCGCTTCTAAGAACTTTCCACTTCTTGGATAATACCCAAGAAAGCATTTCTTTGGTCGTTGTTTTCCCGTTACTGCCGGTTACCGCAATGACCGGGATAGAAAATCTCTTGCGATGAAACCGCGCAATATCGCCGAGAGCCTTGGTGGTATCCTTGACCACAATACACGCAGCAGCTACGATTTCTTTCGGAAGTATGGGGGCTTGCGTAATAATACAGGATGCGCCTTTTTGTAAAGCAGCAGGAATAAATAAATGCCCCTCGAAGGTACTTCCTTTGATCGCCACAAATACCTGACCGGCCTTTATCGTACGGCTATCAATAGAAATACCTTTCACCACGGACTTGGGTGACCCGTTGGTGAGACGACCTTGCGTCGCAGAGACTAATTCCTGGACCGTAAACATTTTCTTACTACCTCCCGGTCATCAAATAATCGCATCGTACTCCCGATAACCTGATAGGGCTCATGCCCCTTACCTGCAATTAACACAATATCTCCTCCTCGCGCAATAGTCAAAGACTTTTTTATCGCCTTAAGACGGTCGGGAATAATCTCATACTCTTTCCCTCGCATACCTCGACGAATATCCGCAATGATCTTTAACGGATCTTCCGAACGCGGATTATCATTGGTGACGAACGCGTAATCGGATAACCGAGAGACCACGCGCCCCATCCGCGGCCTCTTTACGGAATCACGCTCTCCTCCGCAACCAAAGACTACTATAATTCTTCTTCGGGGAAGCTGACGAAGCGTCATTAACACATTTTTCAGGGCATCTTCGGTATGCGCATAGTCGACAAAAACCGAAAACCCCTGGCGGCATAGAATCGGTTCTAATCGTCCAGGGATTACGCCGCAATGGGCTATTCCCTCCTGTATAGACCAAACGGGAATTTTTTCCTGAAGCGCCCACGCCGCTGCAGCGAGAATATTGTAGACATTATGAATACCTATGAGTCTGGTATGCAAATGAAATCTCCGGGTACGATGCACCAATAAGAATTGTGTCCCCTGACGTCCCAAGACAATTTCCTTTGCAGTTACCTCTGCGCGACTTTTTATCCCATACGTGACTACCCTGGCTTTCGTGATGGCCTTGAGCTTTTTGCAATAGGCATCGTCGCTATTCACCATCGCGGAGGCCTTCGAAGATAACCCTTCAAAAAGCAGTGCCTTGGCTTCGAAATAGTTTTTTAGTCTCAAATGATAATCCAGATGATCCTGGGTAAGGTTGGTAAATATCGCGGAAGAAAAAGTGATCCCTTCAGTTCGTTTTTGGGACAACGCATGGGAAGAAACCTCCATCGCGACATACCGCACCCCTGCTTTTTTCATAGCTGACAAAAGAGATAAAAGTTCCAATGGGCCTGGGGTAGTATTCTTGGCAGTACGACAGTAGCGGGGAAACCGATAATTGATTGTGCCGATTACTCCTGAAGGAAGGTTCGCTTTTTTTAAGACCGATTCCAGGAGATAGGTCACGCTCGTCTTGCCATTGGTTCCGGTAACGCCTATGACTTTGAGACCGGCGGAAGGATCCTTATAAAATACCGATGCCAGATGGGAAAGGCTGTGTCGCGCATCCGCTACCCTTACCCATAGCACCCCGCGCTCGTTAAATACTTTTGGCATAGCATTCTCAGAAATAATCACCTTCGCTTTGCGATGCAACGCTTCTCTCACAAACCGGCTCCCATCATTGCATACTCCCTTTATGGCCACAAAAAGATCCCCTGGGCAGACTGTTTTAGAATTACAGGAAATCCCTCCGACCTCAATATCCTGAGGAATTATTTGCGTTACCGGTATTTTTGCTTTTTTAACGAGATCGCAAAGTTTCATATGACGCCAGCACCTGTTCCTCGGTCTCATGGGACCTAAGATACCGTATTATTTCCTGCGCAACATTCTTAAAAACCGGAGCAGCCACTACCCCGCCAAAATAGTAGGGCCGTGGGTCATCGACAATCACGACAATTGCCACGAGGGGGTCTTCCACGGGCGCAAATCCGATAAATGATGCGATATATTTACTATGTGAATACGTGCCGTTTGGTTCCAGTTTCTGCGCGGTCCCGGTCTTGCCCGCCGCAGTAAAACCGGGAATCCGGGCACGCTTACCGGTGCCCTCCTCGACTACTCCCGCAAGTATCTTTTTTATCCGATTGGCGGTATCCAGAGAAATGACTTTATGCACCATCTCCGCAGAAAACTTCTTTATACTTTGGCCGTACTTATCGCGGATCTCTTTTACTATATACGGCTTCATCAACTGCCCACCATTTGCGATTACCGAGACCGCTCGTACTAACTGCAGCGACGTCACCCCAATCTCCTGACCGATAGGGATTGCGGCAATCGATATCTTTGACCACCGACTCGGCTCTTTGGCCATCCCGGAAATTTCGCCGGGAAGGTCAATTCCGGTCTTATCGCCGAACCCGAAAAGACGGATATATTTCCAAAGGGTATCTGGCCCAAGCATCTGGGCCACTTTGGTAGTACCGATATTGCTGGATTGCTCAATGACTTCGCGAAAGGTAAGCCATCCATGAGGCCTATGGTCATGCAAAATGTGCGATGCTACTCGGAAAGCCCCGTTTTCACAGAAAATCTTATCTTCTTCAGTTATCGTCTTCTCCTCAAGCGCTGCAGAGGCGGTCACAATCTTAAAAACCGACCCCGGCTCGAATAAATCACATATCGCCCGATTACGCATCTTGTCCCTGTCAGCCGAGCTTCGCTCATTCAGATCATAGGTCGGCCGGTTCGCTAATGCCAGAATAGCCCCGGTATGAGGATTCATCACTATGATACTTGCCCCCTTTGCCCGATAGGCCTTATATACTTTATCCAACTCCCGCTCTGCAATATATTGTATGACTTCATCGATAGTCAACACCACCTCATAGCCGTCTTTAGGTAAAAACATATTTTCCCAAAGATCCAGCCGTTTTTGCCGCGCATCGCGAAGAAACATTGCCCACCCCGGCTCTCCCTTAAGCGCACGCTCGTAATAAAGCTCAAGCCCCTCCAATCCCACATTATCTAATCCCGCAAATCCAAGCACGTGACTGCCCAGATAACTATTGGGATAGGAACGCTTGCTTTCCTTTAAAAGACCTATCGCCTTCAAATGTAAACTCTGGATTGCGTCTGACTGCTCAACGGAGATCTTGCGCGCCAACCATACAAACGATTTCTTCCGACTAAGACGCTCGCGTACAAACGCTTCGGAGACGCCAAGTATTCCCGGGAGTCTCTCGATAAGCACCACTCTTTCCTTACTCTTAAGCTCCTGAGGGGCGACGTATACCGAATCGACAGAGATATTAAGCGCCTGAGGTTTTATGAGGGTATCATAGATAGACCCACGGCGGGGTTCAAGTTCCACGAAGAGATTATGTTGACGCTTGGCCAATTCCCTAAGATAACTGGCGCGGAAGAATTGTATGTATAAAAGACGGGCAATGGAAAAGCTTAAGAAGATGAGAAAAACGAGGAATACCGCTTTACTGCGCTGACGATAATTGCTTATATACACACTTTATCAATGGCTCTTTTGTACTTTCGCGACCCTAAAGACTGTATCCTTGAGGTTACATCCTTTTAGGGCGCGCAGAGGCGGCACGCCGCTATAAAGTATTCTCGCCATAGGAGACCTCTCTGGAGGCTTATCGCCCGAGAGGCTCCATTATGGATTAATGAATTTTGCTTCAGGCTGTTGCGAAGAAGTAAATACTCTTGTCAAAAAAGTTTTTCGAAAGGAACCGGCCCTGCGTGCATGAAGCGTATCAGGAGCAAGAGAGAATCTCACCAGACGGAAATTATCAGGCATCTGGAATTCCGCCATCTGCGTCATCTTATCCCCCAAGCGCACCAGCGACGCCTTCTTCCTGATATTATAACGCAAGAGAATATTCCTATCAAGCAAATCATCGCTGGCGAACTGCCTCTTCTGCACCACATATGCCAGACGAAAAACCTCCACCTGTTGGTACACATACAGAATAGAAAAAAACGTTATCAGGCTTATTACGAAGACGAATTTAGGTAGTTTCATAGCCCTACTTTCTCTCGGCAACCCGAAGTTTGCTGCTACGACAGGCCGGATTCTCTTCTACTTCTGAGTGTCGCGGCGTTTGCGGTTTTGCAGTAATAATATTAATAAGATCTTCCTGTGCGGCACGACGAAAGTGATGTTTCACCACACGGTCCTCCAGAGAATGAAAAGAGATCACGCAAATTTTCCCCCCTTTTCCCAATACCTCTATGGCTTTATCAATGGCGAATTCCAGTGTCTCTATCTCGCGGTTGACGGCAATGCGCACCGCCTGGAACGTCCTGGTGGCAGGATGAATACGATAATGGTGATGGCGATAGCGTGCGGGAACTGACCTCAATACGATATTCGCCAACTGCAGGGTCGTGGCGATGGGATGTTTTTCCCTCTCTTGGACGAGAAAGCGAGCGATCCGATTATGCCACCGCTCCTGACCGAAATTCCACAAAAGAGTCGATATCTCCTGCTCATTAAGGTTATTCACCAAGTCATAGGCAGAGATATAGCTTGAGCGGTCAAGACGCATATCCAAGGGGCCTTCTGACTGAAAACTAAAACCCCGTTGGGGATCTGAAAGTTGAAACGTCGATATTCCTAAGTCAAAGACGACGCCGTCAACTTTCTGGACCCCCGCGTCATTCAAGATCGTATCAATATCCATGAAATTACCATGGACATAGACACATCCCTGTCCGTACTGCAGCAACCTTTGGCGAGATACTGCTAACGACTCCTCATCGCGGTCGATGCCGATGAGTTTACCTCCGGGGAGAATCTTTTCTGCAATCGTACTACTATGCCCACCAGTACCCATGGTGGCATCGATAATGGTCTTGCCGGGTGCAAGATCCAAATAATCGATCACTTCCTTAAGCATAACCGGTATATGAATTTTGGGTTCCACGCGAGTCAACTTCAGTTATATTTCCATGAGTTTCTCGGCGATCTCCTCAAACGACTGCTGAGAATTACCGTAAAACTCTTTCCACTTATCCTTCGCCCATATTTCAATACGATTGGAGACCCCGACTAAAACGACATCCTTCTTAATACCGGCAAAATCCTTTAAATACGGAGGCAACAGAATTCTTCCCTGTTTATCAGGGATGACTTCTCCGGCACCTGAGAAATAGAGCCGGTTAAAAGTACGCGCCTGTTGTTTCGTAAATGATATGGCCTTGAATTTTGCCTCCTGTGTCTTCCATTCTTCTTCGGAAAACATAAAAAGACACTTATCAAGGCCTCGGGTGACAATAAACTTCTCGACAAAATGCGCCTTTGAAACTTCGCGGAATTTGGCAGGAAGAATCAAGCGCCCTTTTCGGTCGATCGAATGAGTATATTCACCGTAGAACATAAATGTGCCCTTAGCTTAAAAACCACTTTACTCCACTAATAACCACTTTGTGGTACAGAGTATAGTAAAAGAGAGCCTTTTTGTCAAGACAAAATTTCTCTAAATAATTTAAGCACAACAGGTAGTAGCTTAATGAAAGGAGTATGTGCAGATATTGTGGCTAACCGATGGGGAGGGAAAACTTTACTTGCGCAGCTATTATCGTGGTCTTTTAAAAAGCAGATCTCTGGCTACGAAGATACATTCGCTTTACGCAGGCAACATCACGATTGATTTGCGCAATCGCAAAGGCCGAAGAAGGGAAGTATTTTTCATTGCGGATTTTTTTTATAAAATAGACCTCCAACTCTTTTCCATAGATGTCCTTCTTAAAATCAAATAGGTGCACTTCTACACACGGGGCGTTCCCTCTCTTGCCAGCCCCGATATAAGAAATCCCCCGATATTGCTTTTGTTGCTCCACGGCCTCAACCGCATAGACACCGGGAGGCGGAATCACCTCATGATGGGGGTTCAGGTTCGCCGTCGGAAACCCTAACCGCCGCGCACGGGAAATTCCTTTGATCACCGTACCCAAGACACTGACCGGACGCAATAATAATCTGCGCGCATCCGCAAGCTTTCCTTTTTTTATTAATGCGCGGATTAACGTACTGCTGACAGGATGATGGTTTATCTTTGAGACCGGAAAGACCAAAAGCCTATAATGAAAAATCCCGGAAAGCTGCTTCAACGTCTTCACCGAACCCGCCGCATCTTTCCCGAAACGGAAGTTCTTCCCCACAAAAAGGTACCGTGCCCCTATTCTATTACAAAGAAACTTCTCTATAAAATCCCGGGGACTGGTGATCGCAAATAAACGATTAAAGTTAATGACGATACACACCTGAATGCCTAATCGGCCAATTAATTGCAACCGATGTGCCAAAGAATTCAACGCTTCCTCTCCCTGAGGATGCGGCCAGAAGGTCACCACGATACTTGTCCCCGTAACTTCTCGTGCCTTCTTAACGGCCTCCTCCAGGATCCTCCTATGTCCGCAATGGACTCCATCGAAAACCCCGAGCGCAACCACGGGATTCCTCCACTTTCTTATTTTCTCAGTACTCTTGATTGTCTTCATTATGATACGCGCTCACTTGAAGAATACGGACTATCGCAATGCCTGGCGGATTCTTGCAAGTACTCTTTTACGCACCTGCACAAGGTCCCCGCGGACGATTGCCCCACTTGCGGCTTTATGCCCCCCTCCGCCGAAGAATGATGCAATCGCATTAACATCAAAACTACTCTTTGAGCGGAAGTTGACTCTAATCTGGTGCGGCGCTACCCGGCTCTGGCGGAACAGAACTACTACTTCCACGTCTTTTATCAAACGCATAAACCCCAAAAGATGTTCACTCAAATCAAACGTCGGCCTTTTGTCTTGTAAAACCTCCTTACCTACCTGTACCCACGCAATCCTTCCTCTTTCTTCGACATGAATAGTAGGGATAATCCGGCTCAAAAGCTGTATATCGGGCCAGGGAATACACTCGGAGATTTTCTCATACACCCCCGCAGGCTTGATCCCAAACGCCAGTAACTCCGCGATTGCCTTATGCGTTGAACTATGCGTATTGGAATAGCGGAAAGATCCCGTATCAGTCATCATGCCTACGTAAAGATAAAGCGCGCTGGCCTTATCAAAAGGCACATGCATCGCCTTATAAAGCCTAAAGACCATCTCTGCGCATGAAGAAGCTTCAGGATCAACCCAATTTACCTCTGCGAAACGCTGGTTACTGATATGATGGTCAATATTGAGCACGGGCTTACCCGCGGCGCGTAACGCATCCACTCCTCCCGCTCGGGATAAATCCGCGCAATCCAAGAATACCATACAATCATAAGACAGGCGCCGAGGCGTGCGCTCATTCAGCAAAAGAATCTTCTTCTTATCAGGAAAAAAATCGAATTCGCTCGGAAGCGGGTCTTTATTTATAACCACCGCCTCTTTCCCCAGCGATCTCAACAACGAATAGAATGCCAATTCAGAACCAATCGCATCTCCTTCGGGATTCGTATGAGTAGTAACCAAGAAACGCTTATTCCTTTTTACGCACGCGACGCTTTTTTGAAGGCTCATCTTCGTGTTTGATCTCCTCTAATATTTGTTGAATACGCACGCTGTCTTCGGTAGAGTGGTCCTCCTTAAACATTATCTCCAGGGCAAAACGCAAATTAATCCTCTCGGCAAGATGCTTACGTATAAACCCCGACGCCGACTCCAAGGCCTCGCGGGTATTCTTATAGGCGTCTTCATTACCCAATACGCTATAGAATATTTTCGCCGACCGCAAATCCGCAGTAAGCTCCACGCCGGTAATTGTCACAAACCCTATACGGGGATCCTTAAGCTCATCCTGAATAATAAGACTTACTTCCCTCTTGATCGCCGCCGTTACTCTTTCGATTCTTGACATTTTATATCAGCTCCGTTTCGTGATTAAGGATATGCCTGTCCCTCGCAATTGCATCCCCCTCGATAAGAGGCTATCCATTTATTATCTATTCTTACTCTCTCCTTCAGGCTCATTGCCAACGATGTTTTCTGCCATTACTATTTAAAAGAACTACCCTCATCCGTGAAGAGTGGCGCGCCTTAAATACCCCGATGGGCATCTCGACGTATACGATCTTTCACCAACGCCAGTTCTTCAGTTTTATTCCTGATACGGCCGTTAAGCCGTGCCTGCAGGACCTCCGTCAGGATTCTCTTGAAACCCGGTCCCGGGTGCAATCCTAACGCATGCAAATCATGACCCGTGATATACGGACGTACCCCCTGATACTTCACAACGTAATCGCGGATATGCCGCTGTACTCGGCAGTCACGATATTTAGACTTTACGGCAATAAGTTCTTCGCTGCTTAAAGGTGCGAGAACTTTCCAAAGTGATGCCGGGAGAATATTCTCCTTCATTAAACCACGGATGCCTTTCCTTTCAAACTGCTTGAAACCAATCAAACGCCTCTCTTCATCCTTACGTAACGCAAGCTTCCTACTTAATCGTCTTACCTGTGAAACAGTCAGCGCATCAAGTATCCCCATTAAATATACCAACCACTCCTCCAGAGGCTTACGCGCAGTAGAACGCGTATTACACCAGGCGGCTTCGCGGGAGACCATTCTCAAGAAACAACGTGTCTTCGCAGAAATCTTTATCTGCGTGCTCAAAAATCCCCACCCTGCTAATTGCTCTATTTTTTGTACGCAGCCTAACGGCTTTTTCTCTTTCAGAAGCAAGATAAGGTCATCACGGACTCGGTGCGGATGAACTTTTAGAAGCATCCCTGCGGAAACTGCTCTCTTAAGAAGGATGCCTGTCGCAGGTGCAAGGCAAAACCCAAACCGCTGTTGGAAACGTATAGCCCTTAAGATCCGGGTCGGGTCATCAATAAAACTATTCCGGTGCAAGACACGGATCACTTTCCTCTTCAGGTCTTCATGCCCTTCAAAATAATCAATACGCACCCCAAATCCCCTTCCGCTGAGCTGTATTGCCATGGCGTTAATGGTAAAATCACGGCGGAATAAATCGTCGCGCAGCGTCCCTGGGCTTACTACCGGCAAATCCGCACTCGCCGGATAAAACTCCTTCCGGCAGGTAGAGACGTCTATCTTATGAAGATGGGAGTGCGTAATCGTCGCGGTCCCAAAACGCCTGTGCCTGGTAAGCCTGCCATGAAGTCGGGTAGCCAGCTCTTCGGCAAAGGCAATCCCATCACTTTCGACGACTACGTCTAAATCAAAATTCTCTCTCTTTAAAAACAGGTCCCGCACAAAACCACCTACCAGATAGGCATTCACATTACGCGAATACGACACATCCCGGCAAAGCCGGATCAGGCCGCGCACACGGTCAGGTAACCTCTTAAGACGCTGTTTCATTCTATTTTTTACTTTCCCCCTACGGACGCGGATGGAATTTTTGATGCACTAACTTCAAACGCTCCTTGTTTACATGCGTGTAAATCTGGGTCGTCGAGATATTCGCATGCCCCAACATTTCCTGCACCGAACGCAGATCCGCTCCCCGCTCAAGAAGATGCGTGGCAAAAGTGTGCCTCAATATATGCGGACGCAGAGGTTTTTTGATCTTAGCATCGGATGCGTATTTTTTGATTATCTTCCAAATTGACTGGCGTGAAATCTTCTTCCCGAGCCGGCTGACAAACAAGAATTCTGATTCATTCCCTTTTAAAAATGAGATGCGGGAAGATGACAAATAGCGTTTGATGCTCTCAATCGCTTTCTTCCCCAAAGGGATCACCCGTTCCTTATTTCCTTTGCCGATACAGCGCAAATATCCGATATCCATATTGACATCGTCCTTTTTCAAGGTTACCGCTTCAGAAACGCGCATGCCCGTCGCGTACAGTGTCTCTAAAATCGCACGGTCGCGGCTGCCCTGTTTCTTCCGCAGGTTAGGCGCAGCCAAGAGCGCCTCAATCTCCTCTGCGGAAAGAGTATCAGGAATCTTCTTCCAAAGCTTCGGAGAGTCGATAAGATTACTGGGATCGTTGCGGATGATTTTTTCCCGCGCCAGGAACCGATGGAACATGCGTATGGCCGCAAGGCGACGCGCGATAGAATTAGCGGCGATCCCTTTATCTTTTTGAAAAAGCATAAAACGGGTAATCTCGTTCTTGCTAACTTTCGACAACGCATCAATATGCCCTGATTCTAAAAAATCCATATACTGCACAAGGTCTTGCCGGTAAGAGATTACCGTATTGCGGGAAAGCCCGCGCTCCACCGCCAGATAATCAAGAAAGATGTCAATAAGCTCCTTCATAAGAAAAACGGATTATGCTTCTTCTCGCTGCCAATGGTAGATGCGGGCCCGTGGCCGGGATACACGACCGTCTCATCAGGTAACGTCAATAGTTTTTGCGTAATCGCATCCACCAGCTGCGCGTGGCTTGAACCCTCGAGGTCCGTACGGCCTATTCCCTGGCAAAAAAGGCTATCTCCGGTAAAGACAATATCTGTACGGGGGCTCCTCATTACAAGGGCCATGCCACCCGGGGTATGTCCCGGAATATGCAATACTTCCAATTGAATATCCTCCAAAGTAATACGATCCCCTTCCTTGACTTCTCTTATCGCAGCATTCACCTGATACGGAAGGGAAAAAAGTGCCGAGAGATTACCGCGAGGATCTTTCAACATCCGGCTATCCGCTGAATGTATCACCACAGACACACCAAAGACATCATCGCATCCGATATGATCGTAATGGCCATGGGTATTAATCACCATGGTGGGGGTTAATCCATGGGCGTCTAACATGCGCCGGATCTGGGGCGCTGCCTCCCCGGGATCAATAAGGAGTGCGCCACTATTCTCTTGCGACGCGAGAATATAACAATTAACCTCTAACGGGCCGACCACCAGTGTCTCTAAGATCATCGCACATCCTCTTGCACGTTATTATACGAAAAATCCCGTAAGATTTTCCGCTTAAGCCTTTCCGCGCGTTGCCGATTGGTAACCGCATCATTGCTATAGATATCGAGCGCAAGCACCGCACTTAAATCATTGAGCGCCCCAATATACGCATCCAAATCTTTCCGTCTATCCTCCACTAACAGAGGCCGTAAATCCTTAAGGCCTTTAACCGCCTGCGCGACACAATCGACTTGCTTTTTTACGCTGCGCTTCTCTATTAACGAACCCAGCAACTCATCATGCGCGGCTTTCCAAGAGAAGAAGTACCTTCGGTAGAGATCCTCTCGGGAGATATCCGGGCCGCGATATTCCTCGGGGACCAAGACCATCTCTTCAGGGGCACTATCGCGTTTCTTAGGCTTACGGGTAAACTTACGCACAAAGGCATCGCAGCCTACTATAGTAACGAGCAACAAGCAACTAGTAACTAGTAAGACCGGTTTGATCTTTGCGTATGGGGTGCGAAATCCTGCGCTCATATAGATTCTCCTTTCACGCCGCAAGGCTAGGGAGCCATTAAACGGGAAAATTCTTCTTCGCTGATTATTTTCACCCCTAGTTTCTTGGCCTTCTGGTATTTAGAGCCGGGATTCTGGCCTGAGACGACATAATCGGTACGCGCACTGACACTCCTCGACTGATTACCCCCCGCACGACGCACTAATTTTTCAGCCTGGGAACGGGAATACTTTTTCAACTCGCCCGTAAAAACTACGGTCTTGCCGCGTAAAAGAGTAGACTTAGATTCTTGCGCCTCTTCGCGCATAGAAACCCCTGCTTTTTTTAACGCCGCCAAGAGATCCTTGGTCTGCGGCATAGAGAAAAAATCAAGGATGGACCGGGAGAGGACCGGGCCGATTTCATCGATACGCGGGAGCTCTTCCTGCGTTGCCTGTACCAGACGTTCCATCGTCTTGAAATGCTGCGCCAGCACGTAACTTGCCTTCTCTCCTACGTGCCGGATGCCTAAGGCAAAAATCAGGCGAGAAAGCGTCCTGGAGTTACTCTGCGCAATCGAGGCAAGGAGATTTTCGATTTTCTTTTCTTTAAACAGCGGGAGGCGTACAAGGTCATCCGCGGTAAGCGCATACAGATCAGCAACCGTACGCACGAGATTCAACCGTACTAACTGACTGACCACACTCTCTCCCATTCCCTCGATGTCCATTGCCTGACGGGAAGAAAAATGTAATAGCCTGCGTTCTAGCTGCGCAGGGCAGAAAGGGCTCACACAGTGGTATGCGACATCATCCTCTTTTTCTTTTACGACACTGCCCGCACACTCCGGACACCTCTTAGGAACCGGGAATTGCATACTCCCCCGGCTCTCTACCACCTTAATGACCTTAGGGATCACATCACCTGCCCTCTCGATAAGTACGCGATCCCCCACTTTGATATCAAGACGCCTGATTTCATCGAAATTATGAAGCGTCGCATTTTTGATAATGACTCCCGCGCATTCAACGGGTTGAAGCTCGGCAATAGGAGTAATAACTCCTGTCCTTCCGACCTGTAGTTTAATTGAGCGCACCTGCGTCGTTGCCTGCCGCGCGGGGAACTTATAGGCTACTGCCCATCGCGGACTCTTTAAGGTTGCTCCTAAACGCTCCTGCTGCCTGAAGTTATTGACCTTTATGACCATTCCGTCGATCTCATACCCAAGGGTATCCCGCTTCTCTTGCCAAAGCCTGCAATACTCAATAACTTGCTCAATCGCATGACTACACTGCACATAGGGATTCGTACGTACCCCCCACTCTGTGAGCCTGTCGAGAAACTCCCGCTGACTAGGCAACGGCTTTCCTGTATATTCCCCTAAGGAATGCGCAAAGAAGTACAGGTGACGGCTATACACAAGTCCGGTATCCAAAAGTTTCAGAGAACCGCTGGAGGCATTCCGGGGATTAGCAAAAATCTGCTCTCCTTTTTCTTGACGCGCCTGATTTAACGCACTAAATTCCTTACGCTCCATATAGACTTCCCCCCGTATCTCGATCAATGCGGGGATATGCGGCCCCCGCAACTGCAAGGGAATAGCCCTAATCGACTTAATATTAGCCGTCACATCTTCGCCAAACGCCCCATCACCCCGGGTAGCCCCCACCTTCAGTTTCTCTCGTTCATAGGTAATATTGGCGCTTACGCCGTCAATCTTCAACTCCACCACATACTCGATTTGTTCCTTTGAGGGTAATCCCCGACGCACCCGTGCGTCCCACTCTCTGATTTCCTCAAAAGAGTAGGTATTCTCTAAAGACAGCATCTTTTGGCGATGCGGCACGGTTTTGAACCCTTCCGTAATCCCGCCGCTTACTCGTACCGTAGGTGAATCGTCGGCTCTGTACTGAGGATACTTCTCCTCTAGCGACTGAAGCTGTCGCATCAGGTCGTCATACTCTTTATCGGAGATCCCCGGCTGGCTTAATACGTAATAACGGTAATCATGATCCCGAATCGTATCACGTACACGCATGATCTTCTTCTTTATCTGTTCTGACATCGCTACCTTCCTGATAAAAGCCTCTCCCCGAGAAACTGCGGGAGGCCGCTTCGCATAATCTTATTTCTGGATACGCGAACATCGTAGCTGACTCTCTTAATCTCGATCTTTTGGCTTTGGGTATCATAGACTGCGTACGCTGCCTTAGGATTGCCGTCACGCGGCTGTCCTACGCTGCCCACATTAACCAGATACCGCTTCTTCCCTCTTTCCAAATGAATACTCTCCTGCGGGGAATACTCGATACTGCCGTCCGGCTGCTGGATGAATACGCCCGGCACATGGGTATGTCCGATAAAACACACCGCAGTAGTAAGCACCGAAAAGGACTGCTGCGCGGAAAAAACATCCCTCATATAATGAAATGACTCCGGACGATCCACGGTGCCATGGACCATGGTAAGATTCTGGTCCTTAAAAAGTAGGGGCAAAGAGCTCAAATACTCTTTCGCCCCTGGTGTCAATAGCTCTCTCGTCCACAAAAGAGCCTGCGTTGCCAGAGGATTAAAGTCTTCTACCGAATAGGCATCTGCGGCGGCGTAATCGTGATTACCCGCAACCGCAGGGATTGACAACGCGTGTATGCATTCAATGCATTCGTGGGGATTGGCGGCGTATCCTACAATATCGCCCACACACAAATATAAATCTATTGCCTCTTTTTGATAGGCTTGGAGAACCGCATTAAGTGCTTCAAGGTTGGAATGAATATCGGAAAAGATCCCATACCGCATCAGAAGGCAATATTAAATTCCTTGCACTCTTCGGTCGCCGGCGACCAAGAAACTTCGTTTCCGGTAATATTCCGGAAAAAATATTGATTGAGGTCTTCCAAAAAACGTTTCAGTATCTCTTCCTCGGCCTCAGCTTTTATTTCTACTCTTGCGTCATCGAGATTCTTCACCCATCCGGCAACGCCATGTTTCCGGGCAATGGCGTGGGCGGTGAAGCGAAACCCTACTCCCTGGACTTTCCCTGAATAATACACATGGATCTGCTTTCGCATTTAGCGTCCTGCTGCGGAACACGCCCGTACCTTCATCGCAAGCGGGATCACGACCGCACGTGAATGGCGTGCCGGAAGTTTATCGCTTCGATTCTATTACACAGAAAATTTGGTCGGGGCGACAGGACTTGAACCTGTGGCCTCAGCGTCCCGAACGCTGCGCTCTAGCCAAACTGAGCCACGCCCCGTTTTGAAATCTATAACAAGCCGGCAAAACGGTACCAACCGCTATACCTTGTTGAAATTGGTACCTCTTCGTGGTGAAATCCGTTTTACCCTCTATAACAAGTCG
>Ga0180007_10001927_pt1 | contig 25955 bp, 23 predicted proteins | sample MM_PC_MetaG_FD_121122 | JGI IMG/M metagenome (GOLD analysis project Ga0180007, IMG submission 121122) | Groundwater microbial communities from the Aspo Hard Rock Laboratory (HRL) deep subsurface site, Sweden - MM_PC_MetaG | ecosystem: Environmental > Aquatic > Deep subsurface > Groundwater... | reverse complement strand
CGTCGCTCTTTGCGCTGAAAATTTCCATTCCGCCCACCTCATGGATAGTATCTTACTTTTTTTTCCACTTGCTGAAAAGGGCTGTTTGGAATTAGAATCTAGAATCTGGAATCTAGGTTAGGGAAGACCCAGGACGTAGGACTTAGGACCTGGGACTTTGCACTGAGAACTTAGCACTGAAAACTTTATCCCCCTATTCCACTCCTACCACCTCGCTGATTTCCGGGATCAATTGCATCAATGTTTCCCCAATGCAGGCTTTAAGTGTTAAGTCGGCCATTGGACAACCAACGCACGCCCCTTTCAAACGGACGCTGACTTTGCCGGTTTCAAGATCAACATCAACCAATTCAACATCACCGGAATGCGCAATCAATCCTTCCCGCAAAGTATCTAAAATTTTTTCAATCTCTTTTATAAACTCTTCTTTCGTTTGCTCGGACATATTTCTATCCCGGCCTTACTTTATAGGCTTTATAGACTTTCGACTTTTTAAATTCTTCATTACCCTACCCCCATTATGACCGACTTGACAAGAAACACAAAAACTCTTATTCTTCCGCCATTCGAAAAACTCCACTAATCTATAAAATATGGCACATAAAAAGGCTGGCGGCTCTACAAGTTATGGCAGAGATTCACAGGGTCAACGACTTGGCACCAAACTCTACGGCGGTGAATACGCCAATTCAGGCGCGATAATCGTGCGTCAACGCGGTTCGAAAATCCGTGCAGGAAAAAATGTCCGCATGGGCTCGGATGACACGCTTTACGCGGCTGTGGCAGGAATCGTAAAATTCACACAGAAAAAAATCAGGCGCTACACAGGCAAACTCAAAAAGGCAAAGTTCGTAAATATTGAGCCGATAAAAGCAGAAAAAATCCTCGAATAACCGGGGATTTTTAAAATGTGGATCCAATATTCGGGTGTTGGACATCCGAATTAATTTCGGCTTGTCAGTTCCAATGCCTTGCCGAGCAAACGGTCCAAATTCCTGTAGCCGGAGATTTGGACGGCTTTACTGGCCGAAAACCACTCGGCATGAATAATACCTTCCGTGCCCGGCAATTTTTCTTGCGCTTCAGCCGGAGCTTCAAATAGAAACAAAATCACGGTTTTGTCGATAACTGTTTTTCCTCGCTTGAAGCGAAAGCCTGTCCTGCCGAGCGGAGTAATGAAACGAAGGCCTGTCAAACCGGTCTCCTCCCTTATTTCCCTGATTGCAGTTTCGGCCAATGTTTCTCCCAACTCTTTATGCCCCTTTGGGAACGTCCATTTACCGAAAGGATCTCGTATGAAAAAAAATTCCACCTCGCCGTTTCTTTTGCGATAAATAATACCGCCGGCTGATAATTCGGTTTTAAATCTCCTTCCTTTAATTCGACGTCTGCGTTTTCTCGGCGCTTGTTGCGGCTCCGAGAAGTTCAAGGGCTTTGTCGAGTTGTGGGTCTTTTCCTGCATTGTAGTCGTCTTCAGTGCGATCAACATCGAAATCCGGTTCAATGCCGATCTCGTTGATAAAGCGCTCTTTCGGCGTCAGCCAATCAGCAACAGTAACTTTGAGCGCGGTTCCGTCCTTAAGCTCGCTGTAGTCCTGAACAGAACCTTTGCCAAAAGTTTTTTTGCCGACAAGTTTGGCTTTTCCATAATCCTGCAAGGCTCCTGCAACTATTTCAGAAGCTGAAGCCGAACCGCCGTTCACCAAAATAACAGTCGGCATATCTTTAAGGCGGCTCTTGCCTGTGCCATGGTACTCGTCAACAATTTCCCCTTTGCGCCTTTCCTTCACAACCACTGCATCGCCGACCCATTCGCCGGCTACGGCGGTTGCGCGGTCCAAGAAGCCACCGGGATTGTTGCGGACGTCTATAATTACGCCTTTTACGTCTTTTGATAAAACCAGATCCGCAGCCTTTGCAAATTCTTCAGTCGTATCGGCATTGAAATGGCTTATCTCAATCAAGGCGATATTTCCGTCTAAAAACTTCGTTCTAACGCTTTTCACAACTATGGTATCACGGACAATGGGCACGTCAAACGTGGCAGGTTCCTTTACCTCCTTGCCATTCGCTGATTTGGTTGTCTTAATGCGTCCGATCGTCAAAGTTACTGTCGTGCCTTTGTCCCCGCGGATAAGTGACACGGCGCGTTCAATCGGCATCCCTTCAGTGCTTGTCCCGTTTATGCTCAAAATCGCATCCTGCGCCTGCAAACCCGCGCGTTCCGCCGGTGAATCGGGTAAAGGCGCGATGATTTGCAGCTGGTCTTCTTTTATCCCAATTTCCGCTCCAATGCCTTCGAATTTTCCTTCCAATGATTTGCTGAATTCTTCAGCCACTGTAGGCTCGAAAAATACCGTGTATGGATCGCCGAGCGCAGCCGTCAAACCGGACATCGCCCCATAAAGCATCTTCTTCTCGTCCAGCGGCTGTTTATAAAACTTCCTGTTCAAAGCATCCCACAAATCCCAAAACTGCTGAAAATCAATGCTTTCGGCCGTCCCTTTCGGCGGCATCCCGCCCTTGCCGTCAACACCGGATGTCGTGGACGTCGCTTCAGTCGACTGCCCGAGCCAAGACCCGACTCCGCCGCCATTTGCCGAAATCGTCCCAAAAAAATAAGCGCCGATCCCTACGACTATAACCAACCCGATCCAAAATTTCGTTGGCAAGATTTTCGGCCTTTTAATGGCTGGCATAATGAAAATCACTATAACATATATATCTTGCAACGTGTAACGTTGAACGTCAAACGATACACGCTAAAAAATACGCGTTATACGACTACGATTGAACGGCATACCGTTTTGGGATATGCTAACCTAATGCGCAGTCCGCCGTTTCACCGCAGGATCTTACCATGGGTCTTTGCACTAACATTCTTAATCGCCGCGCCGGCGCTGGTTTTTTATACGTCCGGTTACCGCTGGAATGCAAAAAAAGCCAAGATTGAACGGAATGGAACATTGATAATCGACTCGAGACCGACAAAAGCGTCTATATTTTTGAATGGCAAAAACAACAATGAGACCACGCCTATAACACTGCAAAACGTTACCCCGGGAAATTACACGATCAAAATCCAAAAGAACGGTTACCACTCTTGGGAGAAACGCTTGGATGTTTATCCGGAGTTAGTAACTTTTGTAAATGAGGTTCGGTTATGGAAAGACGTCCAGCCGCTAGAAGACGATTTTCAAGGTGTCTTCAGGATTGATGCCGCACCTGATGAAAAAAATCTCGCGCTTTTAAAAATGAATGGCGCGTCCGGCACGCTGATAATTTGGACGCCGGAGTCAGGCGCGCAAAAGATTATTGAATTTTCCCATTCCTCAAATCCGGATACGATTTTTTCTTGGTCACCAGATTCAAGGTACCTTCTGTTGCAAGATGAAAAAGCCGGAGAAAATTCACATTGGCTTATCAATCCAAGAACTGATGGCGACCCTATCGAACTCCCAAAAGGCACTTATCGCTGGAATGGCAGTATTTTGGAAGGAACTACCGACGGCAATGCTATAACTATTAATCCTGCGAATGGCTCAATTTCACGCCAGCCTTATACCAAAGGGATTGAAGATATTTTTAGCGGCTTAGTCTTGCGGTATGCAACCGGCACTGACTCTTTGGTATTATTCCACGAAAATATCCCGGAAAGGGGTTTGATTTTACCGTCCGGGGATTGGCGCGTGTATTCTTCGGAACGCAACGGACTGATTTTGCGAGACGGAATTAATTGGCTGAATCTCAACGCAGAAGCCGAAGTCCCCGAAATTAACCGATTGACCGGAGATAAATTGCGTCCCTTCAATGATGGAAACGAAATTTCGTATCTGGCAATTAACGGCGGCGAGTTGTGGCTGTGGAATGTCAATGGCGACTCCGAACTTTTGTTGCGCGAAAGCCAGCCGATCAGCGACGCGGTTTGGCATTCGGCAGGCAGCGACGTCGCATTTGCGTTAAACGGAGGCGTCTTTATGTTGAATCTGGACAAGCGCAACAACCGTATCAGGACGCAGTTGGCGGAATTCGACAAGGTTTACGACTTGGCGCTTCTCAAGAAAAAACTCTACATTTCTGCCAGCCTCAACAATCGCTCCGGTATTTGGGAATTGGAGATTGAATAACGGAGTAAGAATCTTGGTATTAGAATCTGGAATCTTAGTTTTTTAGCATGTTTAATTTTTCGTACGCAATTTATCCGGCCGCATCAAATTGTGTAACGGCATTTTTAAATCTAGGCTAACTCTAGAGGATAAAACGAGGTTTTTTCCTGTGGATAAGTCGTAAAAAACACAAAACGTCCCTTAGAGACATATTCGATTCGCGCTTCTCATGATTCTCACAATTCCACCACAGCGTTGTCCCCTATTATCAACTTATGGCCGTTGGGCTTCGTATCCTCAGCAGAAGTTACAATGGCGTTTTTTCCGATCAATGCGTCAACCAACCGTCTCTTACAGCTGATTGTAGCGTCACAAAAAATTATTGAATGATCTATTTCAGCATCGGTGATGCGTGCGTTGTTGCCGATTGAAGTGAACGGGCCGATGCACGACCTTTCAATCACGCAATCCGATCCGATCGAAACCGGTCCGCGCACCAAACAGCCTGCGCCTATAACCGAACCTTTTCCAATTGACACACGCCCCTGAATAATAGCTGTCTCATCAACAGAACCCTCATTTCTAACAGCTCCGGCGGCGCGGTCATTCAATAATAATGCATTAGCTTCCAAAAGATCATCAGGCTTGCCAGTGTCTTTCCACCAACCAGTGATTTCTTGATATCCGACGTTGCGCTTGTTTGCCAAAAACCAATTATAAATATCCGTAATTTCGTATTCGCCGCGAGCTGACGGCGCGATTGTGGAATACGCATCAAAAAACTCGGGAGAAAAAAGATACAGGCCGGTTACGGCATATGATGACTTGGGCACTGCAGGCTTTTCTTCAAGATAGACGATTTTTCCATCAACTATTTCAGGCACGCCAAAACGGTGCGGGTCGGACACGCGCGCCAAAGCCATGAGCGCGTCAAAATTGCCGTTAATAAAATGGTCGGCAAAAGATTTTAAACTTCCCAGCACTATGTTGTCGGAAAGATAAAAAAGAAACGGGCTACCATTTAGCCACTCTTCTGCCTGCTTTGGGACGTTTGCAATACCGAGCGGCCCGCCGCGCTGTTCGAAAAAATGGATATTCGCGCCCCACTTCGAACCGTCGCCGATATATTTTTGCAATTCAGTCTCGCCCGGATTGGTATTAATCGCTATGTCAGTGATACCCGCTTCAACTACTTTTTCAATCGCATGAAAAATCATTGGCTTGTTAGCCAACGGAATCAAATGCTTGTTCCAAGTGTAGGTAATGGGCCGCAACCGCGTTGCGCGGCCCCCTCCCGTTAAAATCGCCTTCATTTAACGATACGTTAATGATTTATTGGGGAAAAGTCAAAAGGATAAAGCGCCGAGTGCAGAATGCATTGTAAATTGGAAATTTTTCCGTCATTCGTCATTAGTCATTCGGATTTCGTCATTCCCACAAATCCTAGATTCAAGATTCCGGATTTTTAATCCGTTCCCACCATTCCTGATTCGTCCTATACCACTCGATTGTTTTGCGCAGGCCGTGCAGGAATGGTGTTTCAGGATGCCAGCCGAGTTCTTTTTCCGAGCGTGAAATATCGACTGCATAACGGAAATCATGGCCAAGGCGGTCATCTACGAGCTGAATCATGTCTTTACCAAAACCCATCTCGAACAAAATCAATTCGGTCAGCTCCAAATTCGAGCGCTCGTTTCTTCCGCCGAACAAATAAGTCTGCCCGAGTTTGCCTTTGCGCAAAACCATATCAATGCCGCGGCAATGGTCTTCAACGTAAATCCAGTCACGAATATTCATTCCATTTCCATAAAGCGGCACCTTTTTCCCCTCAAGCAAATTCGTAATGAACAATGGAATGATCTTTTCCGGAAAATGGTATGGCCCGTAATTATTCGTGCAATTTGAAATTGTTACCGGTTGGCGGTAAGTGTGCCATGCCGCGCGCACAAGGTGGTCGGAAGCAGCCTTGGAAGCGCTATATGGGCTGCGCGGATCATAAGGCGTATTTTCGTCAAAAACTCCGCTCATTCCCAAAGCACCAAAAACCTCATCGGTTGAAATATGGTGCAGCCTTACATTATGGACGCGGCAAACGTCCAAAAGCACCTGCGTACCCAGCACATTTGTCCGCACAAAGTCAGCGGCATCTTGGATAGAACGGTCAACATGCGATTCAGCGGCAAAATGCACAACCGCATCAACCATTGGCACAACCGTTTCCAATAATTTCCGGTCACAAATATCGCCTTTGATAAAACGAAACCGCGGATCGAGTTCCAAAGATTTCAAATTTTCCAAATTTCCCGCATACGTCAAAGCATCATAAACAACAACGCTATCATTGGAATGTGTACGCAATACATAATATACGTAATTCGTGCCGATAAATCCGGCGCCGCCTGTCACAAGAAGCTTCATAATCTCGACGCTATTTCAACACGAAAATGACGACGCCGCAACCATGCTACAGCGAAGCAAAAACAATGTCCGGAACTGGTACTTTTTACCACTTTTGTACATGGTCCCTATTTAAATAACTTCTCGCTTTCTTTAGGTTTAACCCAAATCGCGCAGATTACGATCAAAAACAGCAATACAGGCAACAAATCAATCACATCAATAAAGGGCATGACCGAACTCGGCACCAGCTTCTCCGCAGCCAATAAAATCACAGCCAAAATCAGCGTCGCCGCCGTAACGTGAAAGAATAAACCGCGCAAAAAATCTATGGGTTTCATAATCTCTGCCATGCATTACGAATTTCCTGTTTTACCAGCGTCCACCAGCCATTCCAATCCAAAGCCGGCCGCGTGTATTTGATTATGACACGCCGCACGTCTATCGCGCCCATTCTGGCCGCCAGACCCGGGGCTGACAAAACAAAACGCAAAGTATCTTCATTTCCTTGCAAGGGGTAAGAAAAACGCGCGCGTAGCCATTCGCCATCCAATTTTTCCGGGCGTTGGTATGAGGTTTTGACGCCGTCGATATGTTCCAAATCCAAATTCGTCGCATCGGTAATCCGCGAAGGTCGTGGCTCGAAAAAAGCATTACGTTCAAAAGTAAACCAGCCATCGCCAACGATTCTGACGTCGCCCTGCGGAGCCTCAAAAAAAACCGGCTCCTGATTATCATCGCTTCTATCCAATCGGTATTGCTCATGCGTCCGATCTACACGAACGGCCGCGTCAGCCAATTTCACGGTTTGGAGGCCTTCATTATGAAAAGTTTCCGCAACAATGTGCCGCGAATTGGTCCAAACTTTGGCTGGAAAAGTTCCGGTAGCAAAACCGACCACATCGCCCGAATTGAAACGCGGACCAAAAACCCAGCGCCGGCTGGCAGTAGTGATTTTACGAATAAACACGTCATCGTCAGCCTGAAATGAAATGCGGTAAACTCCTGCCTCAAGGTCATCAAGATGAATACGGTGTTCCATCACCAGCCCCATCGTGGTTTCGCGGCTGGCATTGGTATTCAGTGCATCGCGCTTTAATTCCTGATCGCCGAAAAACACGCGAAACACGGCCATGGTATTTCCGCGTTTGCGGTTGACGTCCTGAATATCAAACTTCACATCCAGAATCCCGCCGGCCGGCACAAAATAAAAATCGTGTCCGCCACGCAAAGAAACATTGGTCTCTTTCAATCCTTCCTGTGCATCCTCCAAAAGCGGCATGCTGGAAGATGCGTCCCATACTGCCAAGCCAACAGCCTCGTCAGACAATAACCTGTTTTCAGGAATGCCTTGGCGTACGAAGCCACCCGTAACTTCATCCCAAGCGGGCGATTCCAAGCCGGAAAAAAACATGGGTTTCAATTCCAGATCCTTGCCCGCCGGGTCGCGCACCAAGCCGAATTCAGCCATTGTCTGGTGGATCGGACGGAAATCAATTTCAACTTCAGCTTCTGCATACGGGCCGGGAACTCGCGCCGTAAAATACGCAGGATCTCCTGTTATCCTTTGCCCTATCCAGCCTTCGCTCTGCAGACCCGGAACAGTCGCGCGTTCGGAAGGTAAAAAAGGATTGATAAACGCGCTTTTTCCATCCATCAAGCCGATCACTTCAAATACTCCGTTGGCAGGAAAACGCTGGAGCAAAACCCAGCCGACAATTGCCACGATCCCAAGCCACGGCAGGCTGAAAATAATATATGCGAGCGGGCGCGGAATTTTCATACTATTTAACGCTATAAAGCGTTTCATTGCCTGCATTAAACAGCGGCGTAACCACTAATCCGGCTTCGCTCCATTGCTGTCCGCGCGCATCATCCAGAGTCCGCGTAAAAACAGCGACTTCGCCCTCGTAACTCTCTGCCAATTCCTTTATTTTATCCAGCGAAGGCAAGGGCGAAACCGCCAAAAAATCAGCCGTAAAAATCTTATCGCTGCGGTCGGATAATACAACTGTTCCGTCTTGCAGTATTTCCTTGGCATTTGAGGAAATTGCGGCGTAATTCGCCAACTCGATCCTGTCCTGTAATAAACCCTCGTCGTCCCGCGCAAACGCAGTCCATAAACCGAATAAAACCATGAGCGCGATACATGGCGCAGCGAGCGCGGTTCCCGGCGCATGCAATTTTTCTTTCAAACGCCTTGAGACAAAAGCAAGCGCGAAAGCCGCAATCACCGAAAGCGGGAGAAGATAACGTAGGAAGGAATTGGCCAGAGAAACATTATTCATCCGCACATGGTCCTGATACAAGGCTTGGCCGTAAATCAAAATCAAAACGCCTGCCGTCCAAAAGGCAGTATAAATATGCCGCCGCCATTCTTTAATTTTCCACGCCGCAATCAAAGCCACGAAAGCAATCAAACTCCACGGCAAAAGATAATACATGAGATAAGAGCAGACATTAAACCAAATATTGCGCGGATGGAATCCGAACGGCCAATCAAAAGACTGCGCGGCCTGCCCTGTTCCCGAATCCGCTGCCAGTGCGCCGTAAGACGACGCTACATCCTTCAGCTGATAACCGGAAACAAAAGGCGAGCCGTATGTTTTCCACGCCAAGCCTGCGCCAAGCATACACACCAGCAAAAGCGGGAGCAAAAAAATAGCAGCTTGTCGCAAGTTGCCGCGCAAGGGTTTATCCTGCCGCTTTGACTGGATGAACGCCAAAAATAACCACGGCGCAATCCATACAATTTCTATTGGACGGATGAGCAGTGCCGTGCCGGCTAAAATTCCAGCCGCCGCTAAGCTGAATTCGCTTTTATTTCTCCATATTAACCACGCGCTCCACAGCGTCAAACAAACAACCGCGAGGTTGGGGAACAGGCCGCGATTGGCATACAAAATAACCGTCGGAAAACTCAACCAAGATGCCGCTATCGCCAACTGCGGAAGCCGACCCCACTTTTTAACAAATGACATCAATGGAAATACGGCTGAAATAACAAGCAATGGCGTAAAAAGCCCTAACGCATAGATTCCGAATAATTTTATTAAACCAGCCGCTAGGAGAGGCATCCCCAAAAACCCGACAGGTAAAAGCACGCCGTTTTGCGCCACAAAACTACGCGGATGCGTCCAAGAAAATACTTCTGCTAGCGGCTGGCTAATCTGAAAACTTCCTGTGTCGGCAAAGCGCTGTCCAAATATGGAAACCGCGGTTTCATCAGGGCTTAAGAAATGCCTGCCGCCCAATGCAGGCAATACAAAAAGCGGCAAACTTAATGCAATTACCGCTGCCGCAAGAGGAAATAAGTTATGCCATCGCTTGTTCATCCGCAGAAATCATCTCAAAATCGGCGACAAATGACAAATGCTGGATAATACTTCCTTATTCCTACTTCATTATCTTACCTACTTGCGTACCCTCGAATATGCTACTATCCGCATATGAAAAAGAAGACTTCTTATATATTTGAAATTTCAACGGTTTTTTTAAGTCTTTCATTAGTTTTTTCCCCGCTTGCGGCTGGTGCGGAGACTGCGCCATTTCCAGACGGATTTGACCCGAATTTAATCCTGTCTGATACGGATATATTCAACTCTGACGGGATGTCGCGCGCTTCACTTAATGCATTTCTGCGCGCTAAAGGCCGGCTGGCGGATTTACGGTTGCCGGATATTGACGGCGTGCAAAAAACCGCGGCCGACATTATTTGGCGCGTTTCACAATCCTATAGGATTAACCCGAAATATCTTTTAGTCCTAATCCAAAAAGAGCAGTCGTTAGTGGAGGACCAGTCCCCGTCGCAAAACCGTCTTGATTGGGCAACAGGTTACGGCGTCTGCGACTCATGCTCAAAAAACGATCCGAGCATACAAGAATTCAAAGGCTTTGCCTCGCAGATCGAATGGGCGGCCAAACAGCATCGCGAAAAATATCTGATCCAATTGCTAAGCAAAGGATTGACAATTGGCGGTTATGGCGTCGGCTCTAAAGTATCAATAGATGGCCAAATGATTACTCCTGCAAACCATGCAACTGCCATGCTATACAGCTATACTCCGCACCTGAATGGAAATATAAATCTGTGGCGCATTTGGCAGAAATGGTTCCTGCCGACTTACCCTGATGGTGCTGTGGTGCGCGGTAACCCAAGCGGCAAAACTTATCTCATCCGCTTTGGAGAAAAGAAGCCTTTTTCTTCGCAGGCAGTTGTCGCTTCGATCACTGATCCGAACAAAGTAATTGAAACCGAAGATACGGCATTGGCCGGCTATCCGGATGGGGCACCTATAAAATTCCCTCCATACTCACTGCTAAAAAATCCGAAGGGCGAAATATTTCTTCTGACACGCGATGCCAAGCGCAAAATCCAAGACATGCAGACTTTTGCCAAACTGAGTTTTAATGAGGATGAAATCATCGACGTCAAAGACGAGGATCTGTCTGAATATCCGGACGGACGGCCGATTACGCCTGATACCAGCTTTCCACAAGGGACGCTGGTAAAAATAGCGGATCAAGCGGGCGTGTGGTACGTGGAAGACGGTGAACGTCATCCGCTGGTTGATGCGGTTTTCCTGCGCTTATACTTCAATGGTTGGCGTATCCGGACGATTTCCGAAAAAGAAATGGAAAAACTTACGATTTCCGCGCCTTATACACTGCGTAACGGCGAACTTGTTAAATCGCCTTCTGTCGCAACAGTCTACGTGGTCGAAGAAGGCGCCTTGCGGCCAATTCCAACAGCTGAAATATTTGAACAAATCGGTTGGAGGTGGGAAAATATCGTTAATGTTCCGGACAGGGTTTTAGCGCTCCACAAAACAGCCGAACCTTTTAATCCTCCCCGAACCGAAACATCTGCCGAACTCGCCTCGCAGCAAATTGTCAATTGATTATTTGCTAATCTCCCTCATTGAAATTTCGTCATTCATCCTTTCCCATCTATCATTGAATATTGGAAATTAAAAATTGAAAATTTTTCCACCGTTCCTCATTCGTCATTCAGATTTAGTCATTCGTAATTTGTTACGTTTATGATCGTCTTTTCAGCCATTGTCCCCCACTCGCCTTTACTTTTGCCGACGGTAGGCAAAGAGCATCGCGAAAAATTAAAAGCCACACTGCAGGCTTATGCAGAAATCGAGCAGGCCGTCTATTTGGCTAAACCGAATTCGATTTGCATTATCGCACCGCACGGCACCCGCTATCCTGACGCATATAGCATCAACCTTGCCAGCAAATATGTCTGTGGGTTTAAAGCTTTTGGCGATTTTACAACTACCATCACTGCTAAAAGCGATTATTTGATGATTGACAGGCTGCAGCGAAAATTGCGCAACGAAGGCGTACCTTTGACATTAAGCTCTAGCGAAGAATTGGATTATGGTTATTCAGTCCCACTTCTATTATTAACGCAACATCTCACAGCTTGGAAACTTATTCCGATTTCACCCTCAATGCAGGACGGTCGCGCACATTTCGAATTTGGCCGCCAACTCAAACGCGTACTGCACGCTGAAGAAGCGCGGGTTGTGGTTATTGCCAGCGCAGACCTATCGCATAAATTAAGCCACGAATCTCCGGCAGGCGATTCAACCGAAGGACCGCTTTTCGACCAAGCTGTCCGAGACAGTTTGGCCAATAAAGACCCGAACACTTTGTTTTCACTTGATTCTAATATTGTTGAAAACGCGGCCCAGTGCGGCTTTAGGCCGATTTCCACTCTATTCGGCGTCCTCGATGGAATGAACCTAGAAACCAAAGTTCTATCCTATGAGGCTCCTTTTGGTGTCGGCTATCTGACAGCAAGATTCGATTTAAAATAATTGTTAGACGATAGGTGGTAGGTTGTAGTGGGTAGTTTGGAAATGACGAAAGGTGAGCGAGAAATTTTCCAAACATTGAAAATCGAAAATTCTTCCTTAATTCGTCATTAGTCATTCGATTTCGTCATTCTCCCTATACCAGCTACCAGATACCAGCTACTTCCCACTTACTTCTCTACCGCGAAATGTTCATCTCCGTTGTTCCGGTAAAAAGGACGCCTTATGGCGTGGACTGTTTTGATTATAAAATCGGCCACGAAGCCGGTGATGTTCGCGTGGGTGATTTGATTCAAGTGCCGTTTCGTAATCGCCAGACTCCGGCGCTTGTGATCAGCACGTCAGAGCATAGCGAATTCGCGGCTAAGACTATAAACCTCAACAAAATTAATCTGATTTTCAATTTGCCGGCTGTGATTGTTCCGTTTTTGTACTGCGAGGCGCAAAGAGCTTTTTCATCAAAACCTTCTGTTCTTTTGTCATGGATGCGCACTGTGCCGAAAAGGCAACACGAAAAACTTACGCCAACCCCGTTAAACCATCTGCGCAACGGATCTGATATCGCAACTTACGCCATAAATCGTTTTGAAAAAATTAGGCGTTACACAGAATCATCAAATGGCCGCGTTTTGATTCTCACCCCATGGAAAAATCGCGCGACCTCGATCGCCCATCATCTTTCTGCGCCTTTTTTGCACGCTGATCTAAACGACACAGCCGCATGGAAAACTTGGACTGAATTCGTCGCAACAAAAAAATCAACGCTGGTTGCCACGCGACTTGGCGCATGGCTGTCGATTTTTGCGGATACGGTGATAATCGACGAACCTGAAAACGATGATTTTAAGCAGGATGAACTGTCGCCGCGACTGGATGCAAGGCAACTGGTTGAAAGCGCAAAAGAATATCGAACAAATTTGCAAATAATAAAAGTCGGAACTACCTGCCGACTACGCGAAATCGAAAACGTTGCAGCACAAAACCTTCCTTCGATTCAAATTCCAATAACTTATGTAGCATGGAACTCAAAAGGACGCTCGCAAATTGAAGGCCTGCAAGTCCAAACATTGTCAGCAATCGAAAATGCAATTAATGAAAAACGCCGTGTCATCATTCTGCATCCGATTAAAGGCGAAACCGCCCGCGTTACCTGCCGCGATTGCGCATGGACATTAACCTGCCAAAATTGCGGTTTTGCAGTTACGCGCGGCCAAGCCTCGGCGATCTGCGGACGCTGCGGCCAAAAAACCGTCCTGCCGGCAGTTTGCGCGAATTGCAAAGGATCTGCACTCGCCGGCGGCCGCACAGGCAAAGACCGCCTGATCCGCAACTTGGCTGGGATTTTTCCGACAAATGCATTCTCCGTCCTTGACCTGAAAGAATGGCATAACCACTCATTAGCGCACGAAGCTTTGGTCATCATTACTGATTTGTCGCTCATTGGCGGAGTGGCTGAAGATATCAGGCGGCGCGAAAGGCTGATTCTTGCGTATCGGCGCTTGGCTGCGGCCGTCCAAAATGCCGGCGGAAAGATGCTGGTCCAAGGCGATGAGGAATTAATCGAAACAGCTGACTCTTGGCTGCAAAGCGACGGACTTCTTAAGGCTTTGCAGGCCGAATGGAAGGAGCGCAAAACTTTTAAATATCCTCCGGCTTACAAGCTTATAAAACTGCTCATCGATGGCACGGCCGAAAAAGCCGACGAGCTGTTCGCAAGGCTTACGGCAGCTCTGCCTTTGCCATGGGAAACCCGCGGACCGTTTAAAGTCGCTTATCGAGGGAAGGGCAGAAAAGAGCGATTTGTCATACACGCCTTGCCACCGACAGGCCAAAAAGAGTCGGGAATCAGTTTAAATCTTGAAGCTTTTGCTAAAGAAGCCATAATTGACCTTGACCCAATCGCATTTTTCATGTAAAAGAAACTCAACAATACTTCACTCCATATACCAGCTACTAGCTACCAGCTGCCTGCAAACATTATTATGCCAATTCTCCCAATCCTAACCAATCCAACGCCATCGCTCCGAGAGCGGTCTCTTGAGGTAGAAACTAAAACAATTGGCACGCCAGATTTCCAGGCGTTTCTTGACGTCTTAATCGAAACAATGTTCGCGGCAGACGGTGTCGGCATTGCCGCGCCGCAGGTCGGCCGCAACATCCGCGTTTTCGTCGTGAACCGCCACGGCAAAGGAGAGGTTTATATCAATCCTCGTTTAACAAAAATTTCAGAAGCAACGGCTATCGCAGAGGAAGGATGCTTGAGCGTGCCTGACGTTTGGGGCATGGTGGAGCGCGCAAAAAAAGTTTCTGTCGAAGCGCTGAACCGGCATGGGCGCATAGTGACACTGGATTGCAGAGGACTTGAAGCTGTCACCTTCCAACACGAAACCGATCACTTGGACGGAATCCTGTTTATTGATAAGGTGAAAGATAGAGAGTCCATAAAGTCTGTAAAGTCCATAAAGTCTTAAAGTCAATGATATTCGGGAAATGACTTGATGGACTTTATAGACTTGATGGACTTTACGGACTAACCCATGTTCCGCATCATTTTCTTCGGGACTTCCGATTTTGCCGCACCGCATCTGGATGCGCTGATTAGAGATCCGTCATTTCAGGTGATTGCAGTGGTTACGCAAGCGGATAAGCCGGTCGGCAGGCATGCGGAGCTAAAGCCTCCACCGGTAAAACTACTGGCTCAGCGCTTTGGGATTACGGTTTTCCAGCCCCAAAAAATCGCGGAATTAAAAGATGACGCGCGTTTTCAAAATTTGCTAAATCCGCGTCCCGATGTGGGCGTGATTGTTTCATACGGAAAAATTCTGCCGCAATGGATTCTGGATCTTCCGGCATTCGGTATCGTAAATGTCCATGCCTCCCTGCTCCCGCGCTGGCGCGGCGCATCGCCTATTCAGGCGGCAATCGCGGCTGGCGACCGCAAAACAGGAGTTACTGTCATGAAAATTGATGCGGAAATGGACCACGGACCGCTTTTGGCAACGGAGGAAGAGATCATGCGGCCGGAAGACACCGCCGGAGCGCTAAGCATGCGGCTGGCGCGGCGCGGCGCGGCGCTTCTTCCAAAAACCTTGGCGGAATATCTTAATAAAAAAATCCTCCCGACCGAACAAAACCACGCTAAGGCGATTTATTGTAAAATCCTAACGCGCGACGACGGAAAAATAGATTGGAACCGCACCTCCTCGGAAATCGAGCGGCTCGTCCGCGCTTACGATCCGTGGCCGGGAACATGGATGGAATTGGGCGACAAGCGCTTAAAAATACTTAAGGCCCGCATCAGGCCGAATGACGCCGCCTTCAAAGCAGGAACGCGTTTCTTATGGAAAGGCCGTCCCAGCGTCAAATGCGGCCAAGGAACAGTGATTGAACTCGAGACCGTCCAACCCGAAGGTAAAATTCCGATGAGCGGCGAGGCTTTTACGCGAGGATATCAAAACTGGATTTCGCTGAAAGAAAAGTTGGAGTCTGAAATGGTTTGATTATAATCAAACGTACCTGGTACGTACCAGGTACGTACCAGGTACGTTATCCACAGTGTTGGCAATCTCGTGTCATCCTCGTCCGCCTAAGGCGGAGGGATCCAAGATATATAAAATTACTTCCTCTTATTCAAGATTCCCGCAGGAGTTTATCCTCGACTACGATCGAGGGCGGGAATGACATGAACAGTAGTTTCAACGGCTTATCCCCTAATTATGGTTTGATGCAGTCATAAAGCCCTCCGCCGCCAGCAAAAACCCGAAACCCAGCGGATGATTGAGATACGGCGTAAAAAAATGGACAACTGCCAGTCCTGCCAGAAGCGCAAATCCAGAAATACGCACCCACGGCTGAAACGGAGACCTCGACCAACGCAAACCAATGGATGCTAGCAACCATGCCATCACTACAATTCCAATGAACCCAAATTTGATCCAAAACTCAAGCCAGCCCCATTCAAAGGCGTAAGTAGTTACCAAACCCTTGTTGGGAGAGGCCTGCGCGCGCGGATCCATTGATTTGTAAGTTACGGCCGCGCCGAAGCCCGAGCCCAGAATAGGCGCTTTTTTTATTTTATTCCATAAAACCGGCAAAAGATTCCATCTGCTCTCTGCGGCTGCATCACTCAAAGTACCGCGCGATGAAATCAGCGACGCGAGCGATCCCACGTCCACACGTGGGTATGGGAACCACACGATACCGCCAATAATTCCAAGCGCTATGGCTGATCCGCCGATAATGCGCCAAATGATACGCCATGGCTTAGGAACGTCGGCCTTGCCTTGTCTGCGGCGCTTATAACAAAGAATCAGCAAGGCGGCAGCGCCAACCGCACAACCCGCCCAAATACTTCGTGACAAGCAAAGGATGAGCGTTGCAACGCTTCCAATGCCGACAAGAAACCACGGAAAACCAAATCGATCTCCCTCTTTTTGCCTGCCCAAAAAAAACAGCGCGCCGCCTAAAGCATAAATCTGCGATTGCATGAAAATGCGAAATAAATTGCCTGTAACGAGCGTTACCTCGCCAACGCCGGTGCGCCTGACCCATAAATACAAGGGTTGTGACAATCCGCTCAATCCGTGCGTAAACGCATAAAAAAGCATCAGCGTTTTTAGCGGCAGCCAGAACAATCCGCCTGCGATTGCGTTGAGGCAATGCCGTTTCAAGCCTTCCGGTGATCGCAGCGCAACATAAATCACAGGAACCAACAAAAGCAAAAATGCCCACGCATTAGCATCGGTCCAAAGATCTTCATTTTTAAGCCATGCCCCGCGAATAACGGCCCAAATGCAAATAACCAAAACAGCGATCCAAGCCTTGCGTTTGCGCAATTCCTGAAAAACCGCTTGTTTGAATTCAGCCCGCGTCTTTTTCCATTCCAACGCCGCATTCAACGCCCAGCCTAGAAAAAAAGCGGCGAATAAAACAATGCGGAGCGAAATTCCGCCGTTAACCTCCCAGCCGTTCGGAATCTTCAAAAGCGAACCCTGGGATCCTACCATTAGCTCAAAAAGCAAAATCGCCAGACCCAAAGCCGGCCGCTTCATGGCAACAACCAGCATTATCAAACCCGCGATTATCGTCGCAGCCGCTCGGTATGGCGGGTTAAAGACAGTCGCAAAAGAAAGTATTTCAAGAAACGCAATCCCGAGCATCCACTTCAAAAAATCATTCTGCGCATTTGAAAACCACTGCTGAATTTTATGCATTAAGACATTCTGTCAGGTTATCAACCGGATGACAACAACTTGATCACGCTCCATATATCCTTTTAATTGACAGCCGATATTTTATAGGTCTACTATCAAATCAGGCCTTTGACAATTAAAAAAAGTTCGAACAAAAGGGGGAATTGACAATGTACACGCATAAATGCTGGCTGGTACTTTTCACGGCTTTTTTGTGCGGCTGCATTTTTGACCCTCAGCCTGAGCCGCCTGACAAGGACCAAGACACGACTTCGACAAAGCCCGTCCAGATCGATAATGACGGAGATGGCTTTACGAAGGAATCCGGCGACTGTGATGACATGAGTAACTCTGTCTATCCGGGCGCTGAAGAATTCTGCAATGGCAAAGACGACAACTGCGACGGGCAGGAGGATGAAGGTATTCTCGATGGCTATCAATACTGCGATACGGGAATACCCGGAATCTGTGCGGAGGGAGTCATTGCCTGCCAGAACGGATCAATCGTTTGTGCGCAGGTATTGCCGCCGGTTCAGGAAACCTGCAACGGCATAGACGACGACTGCGACGGGCAGGCGGATCAGGAAAATCCGGAAGGCAACCTACCCTGCGACACGGGAATGCCGGGAATCTGTGCCGATGGAGTAACTGACTGCCAGAACGGATCACCTGTCTGCATGCAGGCAATTGAGCCGGTTCAGGAAGTCTGCGACGGCATAGATAACAACTGCAACGGGCAGTCTGATGAGAATCTCGGTTCAACGACATGCGGCATTGGCGCGTGCAAGGTAACGCAGGCCATCTGCGTGAACGGAGTCATACAAACCTGCAAACCAAAGTCTCCGTCGTACGAGCTTTGCAATAGCAAAGACGACGACTGCGACGGGCAGACTGATGAAAACCTCGGTTCAACAACCTGCGGCATTGGCGCGTGCAAAGTAACGCAGGCCAACTGCGTGAACGGAGTCCCGCAAACATGCAAGCCAAAGTCTCCGTCGTCAGAGCTTTGCAATAGCAAAGACGACGACTGCGACGGGCAGACTGATGAGAATAATCCGGAAGGCAACCAGTCTTGCAACTCGGGTCAGCCCGGCATTTGCGCCGGAGGACTCACTAAATGCCTGTACGGTTCGGTTACCTGTCTGCAAGCACAACAGCCGTTGCCGGAAACCTGCAACGGTAAGGATGACGATTGCGACGGCCAGACTGATGAAGAAAACTCCGTCGGTTGCCTATACTATTATTACGATGGAGACGGCGACGGCTATGGAACGCCGCCGGCAAAATGTTTGTGCGCGCCCAGTGGCGGTTATCAAATCGCGCAAGGCGGCGATTGCAATGACACGAATACGCAGGTCCATCCGAACGCTCCGGAAATCTGCGACAATATCGCCGACAATAACTGCGATGGCTATCTCGATCCCAGCGAAATCGATAATGACGGCGACGGCTACACCGAATGCCAAAACGATTGCAATGACGGATCGAAGTATGTCGCGCCCGGGCTCTACGAGCTCTGCGACCAAATCGACAACAATTGCAATAACGCCGTTGACGAAGGCTGTAGTGCGGTCCCGCCGGTCAAGTCCATGCCGATGTCTTCAAAAGGCGTTCTGCGCGGCATTTTCCCTGGCGGCTCTGTAGGCGACTCTGGTCGCAGCCACCTTGGCGTAGTGGACAGCTTAACCGGCCTGTTCATCTACATCTACAAATTCTATTGGAATCTGGACAGCGGCGAAACCGTGAAAAACGGATCGCCGACTATTGCCAACACTGCGCAGGCGATTTGGAACAGCGGCCGTCTCCCCATGCTAGACATTCGAGTCGATGCTTTCACCAGCTCCTATCCTTACATCTCCCAATGGCATATTGACCGCTTGCGCCAATTCGCCTACTGGGTCAGGGATGAGTATACCGGCGAAATCGCCGTTGCCCTTTTCCATGAAATGAACCTCGAAAACTCGCCCTATTGCAGTTCGAGTTGGAGCAAGGCGCAGTGCATAGACGCGTTCAAAAACGCTTTCATGTTCGTATCCAACCTTCTAAGCCAAGCCGCGCCAGGCCGTATACACGTCGGTATCAACTACAACATGCGCTTTTACGGCTATGGAGGCGTAGGCGCAAAGTATGCGGACTGGAGCGTTGATCGCGGCTATTACGACTGGGTCGGCTACAATATCTTCGCGCACGCCTGCGCGCTCGGCAAGCGCGAAACAGATGACATCTGGTTTCTGAAAGCGGCACTGAAGGAAACGAACAATAACTTCCACGACCAGTTCTGCGCGAACGCGCCCTGCATCATAGCCGAAACCGCGGCCTCTAATTCCTGTTCTGCAGGATACCAAAACTGGTGGATTGACCGTTTCGCGATCGGTAGCAACGCGGGCTACCCATACCTCAATCTGCACCTACCGTTGATCAAAGGGGTAATCTGGTTCCACCAGAACAACTACCCGCTCGGCGGTTGGGAAGAGAACTGGCTGATCGCCAATTACGCGTACTTTGCCGCCATCTTCGGCAATTCGTACTTCGTGAACACGCCATAGGTCTCAACAACTTCTCTACGAAGACTCTTCAGGGTTCGCCAATCGGCTAACCTGCCGGAGTCTTTTTTTTTGCCTCATCTCTTGCCACGTCTCTTAGAGAGTGTAGGCCGCTTATTTCCAAAAAATCTTTCTATGATGTATGCCTCCAAAATTGCGACCGGGCAAACCAAGGAAATCAACCGCGCCCTCCAGCCGGGATGCCACTTGGTAAAATATTTTTTCAAACTATCGTTGAATATTCTTTGCTTGTGCGTGGAAAAAAGTTGTGCGAATGATTCTCCGCCGTGGTGAATTACTGTTACAAACGGCTCATGATCAACTTCCCACCCGCGCTGTTTCGCTTGTTTGCAATAGTCCACTTCTTCAAACCAAATAAAATAACGTTCGTCCAAACCGCCTATCTGCTCAATAAGCTCGCGGCGGATTAAGAAACAAGCGCCCATGACTTGATCGACTTTTATTTTATCTTTATCATTAGCAAGAGGATTAAAATAATTCTTAAAAAGCCATGGGAGTAAATGATGCAATTTCAATAAAATTCCGATTTGGTTCCAAACGGTCGGAAACCGCCGCACGCTTGGCTGATGTTTTCCATCCGGATAAATCAGTTGCGGACCAAAAATCCCCGCTTTTGGATTATTATCAGCGGCTTTCACCAGATTCAAAAGCGAATCAGGCGGGCATTCTGTATCCGGATTAAGCAGCAGAACGTACCGCGCATCATATCCCGAGATTCCCTGATTGCAAGCTTTTGCAAAACCGCGATTGTCTTTGTTGGCGATAATGTGCAATCTGCCGTTCAATTCCTGCGCGCACTTTTCAGCCATTTCCACACTTCCATCATTCGAAGCATTGTCCGCCATAATCGCCTCCCAATCCAAACCAGCGCAAGCAGTTGGCAAAGATTTCAAACACCGTTCGAGAAGCCGCTCGACATTCCAAGAGACAATTATGATGCGGAGATCTTTCATAAGTGAAGTGAATAGAGAAGTAGAGAAGTAGGCGAAATATTTCCCATCCCAGACTTTATGACTTTACGGACTTTATAGACTTGATGACTTATAGCCGGTGTTTTTTCCTCACAATCTGTTCGGCTTCGCGATATTCCCGTATAACCTTTGGCATAAAACCCAACTTTTGCCAAGGAATTTTATACAAAAAACGCGGCGCCCAACAGCTCATCCCGTTTCTGCGCGGTTTAATACGGTAAAGCGGGCGGTTTATCCAAACCCCTTTTCCTCCACGCTCCGCAATTGTGAGCCACAAATCCCAATCTTGAAACTTCTTCAAACTCTCGTCAAAACCGGGAAAAGCCACACGACGGAGCAGAGAAGAAGTATGAATAAAATTTCTTTTCTTCAGCGCTTCAACATCAAACGGCAATCCGCGGAAAAGTTTCGAGCCCCAAAAAAAATCGGAATATGCAAATACTGCGTCAGTATGTTCATTCAGAGCATTAACAAAAGTTTCCAGCGCATCAGGCTCAAGTTCAACATCTGCATCCAAAAATAGCAGAAATTCGCCGCTTGTCCGCTCGGCCCCATAATTTCTCGCGGCCGGCGCTCCTGAATTTTTTTCCAAACGAAAAAATTTTAGCTTTAATTTATCTACAAATTCAGAAACGACAGCCTTTGGATTATCCATTGAACTATCATCAACAACCACGATTTCATTGGGTTGAAGCGTCTGATCCTGTATACCCTTTAGCGTGCGTCGTAAAACTTCTGCATGATTAAAACAGGGGATTATGATGGAAATGGTATCCATGAGGTTTTAGGTGATAGGTTAAATGACTGATGGGGAGAATGGAGAACGACGAAATCCGAATGACTAATGACGAATTTAGGAAAATAATTCAATTTTCAATGTTTGGATAATTTCTCACTCCCCTTTTATCATTTCCAACCACTCATTACAAACTACTCACTACAAACCGTCCCAAGCTTCTCCGCCAGTTTCAGCCATCTATCGCTCCAGCAAAATTCATCCTCTACTCTCTCTCGACCCGCCTGACCCAACGTCTTCCGCAAATCCCCGTCTTCCAGCAGTTTCTCAACTGCATGGGCGATTTCACTTATTTTGTCCGCGTCCACCACCAAACCTGTCCGCCTATCAACAACTGCCTCTTTTATGCCGCCGCTAGAACCAGCTACACACGGCAAACCGGCTTTTGCAGCTTCCAAATATACTATTCCAAAACCTTCAACATCGAATTTTTCTTCGCGCGCCGGCAAAAGAAACACATCCGCAGACGCCAGCCATAATTTTTTTTCGTTGTCCTTCGCGTCCCGTATCCACTTTACTTTTGTCCGGCACTCTTCTGCGACTTTTTCCAATCTCGCCGAATCCGGTCCATCACCCAGCACGACATAAACGACATCCGCATAAGTCTGCACCCGCGACATCGCCCTTAATGAAAAATCCAAACCTTTGCGGGGTATCAGCCTGGCCACTGTCAAAACAATTTGTTCATCAGGGCCTATATTCAAAATCCGGCGCGCTTCTTCCCTGCTTGGATACGGCCCTTCTTCAACAGCCGGAGTTATGACGATAACGTCTGTCCGGCGTTTCAAAAGCTTGAGCAATTCTTTTTTTGTGAATTCGCTGTTTGCGATCAAAACCTTTGCGCCATTGCACACCCTGTTCAGCAGCCAGCTTTTCCATCTGCCGGCCGCTAATTTTAAATCCAATCCATGGAAAATAATCGAGTATTCCGGGCCCCCGACAAGTTTTGACAGCCAAGCGGCAGTGCCGACCGGAAAAACATGGCTGACCAACAATTGTTTGCCGCCCCCGATTTTTCTGCACACATTGACCATGGGACGCCATTTTACTCGGCCCGCACAAAACAGTTTTTTCGCAACAACCTCACCCGGCCCGTCAGTCGCATGCCCCTCCGGAACAATGACGGAAATCCCGCCGTCTGATTCCTTAACCAAAGACGACAAATAAACTGCCACGCCGCCGCATTCAGGCGGGTAGTCCAAGGTAAGTAACACGATTTTGCTATTCTTCATGCGTGATTTCAATTTTTTCCGGCGCCGGACGGAAACGCGCCGTCAACCTAATCACGTCATTTACCGTAACTAATTTCACCAAAAAAGCCAATATCACCGCAATCGAGCCGCCAAAAACAATACTAGCCGGCAAAATCATCTTACTTCCCACAAGCGCCCAAGCAGCCCAGGCTACAAAAGCCGCCAAAAGTCCTCGTAGCGTTAAAAACGTAATAATTTTCAAGCCGCCGGCATTTTCACGCGTCAGCCACGCGCCAATCAAGAATAGTGTCCAAAAACTCATAACTCCTGCCCAAGCCGCACCTTTGGGCCCGAAAAACGGCACCAATGCCGCATTCAGCGCAATGTTAATGAGCATTGTAATTACCATGGCTGTAGTTTTTAGGTGCGCTCTGTGCGTAGCGTTGAGCAGAGCTCCGACTGGAAAATCCAGGAATATCGGAAGCAGAACCCACGGCAAAATCGTAAAAGCCGGAATAGCCGCGATAAAATCGGCGCCATAAATTAACGGGATAAGCCGCGGCGCCAAAGCTGAAAGTGCGGCTGATAACGGAAAAGCTACAGCCGCCATCAAGCGCAACGAACCTAAAAAAGTATTTCGTACATTTTCGTGATCTTTTTCAGCATAGGCAGAAGCGAGGGCGGGATATAAAGCGGCAGTAAAAGTCAAAGGCAAAAATTGCAAAGCATAAGTTAATTTATACGCCACAGCATAAGCGCCTACTGCGGCCGAACCGTGATAGGCGTTCAAAAAAAGGCTGTCAACATACGAGTAAACTTTGACTGATAATCCTGCCAAACCGAAAGGCACGGCTTCTTTGGCTAATCGCTTGTAATCCCTGGCGCGCGGCTTCTCTGATTTGATCTGCAAGCGTTTTGCCTGAATGATAGCCCAAAACACATTCCACAAGCTGCCAGCCAGCAATGCAGTTGCTAAACCGACGGGTCCGAAACCGAAATATGCCGCGGCTATCGAACCTGTAGCTGTAAATATCTGACCTACAAACATTCCCACTGCCTCGGGTTTTAAATTTTGCACTCCGCGCAAAGTTCCATACCACGCCAAATGAAAAGTATCCGCTGTCATAACTAAACAGGCAATCGCAACGGTTAGCAGAGTAGCGCCGTCAGCTTTAAACAACAACGCATAAGCCAAAGCTCCTATAATCGCCAGAGGCGCCAATATCATTTTGGACCGCAAAGCCGCCTGAAAAAGACGCGGCGCATCCGCACGCTTTCCGGCAATAGCGCGGATAATAACAGGCGTCATGCCCAAATCCGAAACAATAACAAAAATCGAGGTAATGGAAACGCAATAGAAAAAAACGCCGATCTGCTCCCTGCCGATCAGCCGCGCCGCAATTGTGAATGCCACAAATGCGACAACTTTTTGTCCGGCAGTGGCAAACATCAACCACGCCGCGTTTTTGGCAATCTTTGCGCCGTATGCCATGCGGGTATGATACCTGTTTATTGACATTATCCGCAAACTGCATTAACAATATCCAAATCTTACTTGTTCCTTTGCAACAACATTTCCTAGACCCAAGACCGCAACGGATCAAGGGCTAGAGAAAGGCAGAGATCATGGCAATCCGCATCTACCTCCACGAAAACATAGTCTTCGGCAATCTCCTCGCATATGCACGCAAATGCGCGCATGAAGGCAAACAAGGCAGCGCCTTGTTTGAAGGAATGAAGCTCGCCGTGGACAGCGATGGCCGGCTGTACTACCAGATGAAGGAGGACATCATCCACCCCTCGATCGCCATTCCGTGCCCACTCTTGGGCCATGTCAGAGTGATCAGCTGGTGGACACGCATCCCGAGCAGCCCTCATCGCACACTCGGCGAGTATGAAGCCGATGGTGCGGAAGCGCAGCTCGACTTGGATCCGCAAGATCCTATCTGGCCCCGGCTCGTCATCTACGGACAGAACATCGAGTCAATGCTCGGTCTCTACTCCTCCATCCGCTCCGGCAAAGCGATCCCATTCGAGTCGTGGGAGAATGAGCTGGCGCCAGCGAATCAACCTGCAGCGCATGCCCAACTCCCGCCACACGCCGGGCAGTAAACAGCGTAGGAATCTTCGCCTCTCGTCTCCGAGCTACTCTCGGAGGCTTTTTCATTTTATCTGCCATAAAAAACCTACCAAACTTTTCTTACTTTGCACAAGTCAGCCGATATATTATATGTTGCGGACGGCGGACGTCCGCCGATAAATAAAAAAAGCCCACCAAAATGACCGATCGGGAATTTTCGTGGGCCGCTACATCGAGAACGGTTACAAAAGGGTCGTCTGTACTTGGTGCCGCATTTGAGATTACAAAAAGACCCGGGATGAACCGGGTCTTTTTTTTCTGTTTATCGTTTGCTCCACTGCGGCGAGCGGCGTGCCGCTTTGTGGCCGAATTTTTTCCGTTCACGCTTTCGCGGATCGCGGGTTAAATAACCTAGCTTTTTCAAAACTACGCGGAATGTCGGGTTCAATTCCACCAAAGCCCGTGAGATTCCCAACCTGATTGCCTGAGCCTGCCCCCGTATGCCGCCACCATTGACTTTAGCGCTGATATCTACCGCTTCCAGCTGGCCCACGGCGCGCAATGGACTTTCAACTTCTTCACGCAAAGCATAGGTGCCGAAAAATTGCTCTAGTGTGCGGCCGTTGATGGTTATTGTGCCTTTGCCGTTTTTAATCAAACGCACGCGCGCAACTGAAGTCTTCCGCCTTCCCAAAGCCGGAATAAATGACCCGCCTTTCACGCTTTCAGCCGCTGCAATGCTTTCAGCTTCAATTACCACATTTTTATCGGCAACGTCTTTCTTAACCGGCTTCTTGGCCGCCTCTTTCTTTTTAACCGGTTTGG
>Ga0180007_10001926_pt1 | contig 25970 bp, 19 predicted proteins | sample MM_PC_MetaG_FD_121122 | JGI IMG/M metagenome (GOLD analysis project Ga0180007, IMG submission 121122) | Groundwater microbial communities from the Aspo Hard Rock Laboratory (HRL) deep subsurface site, Sweden - MM_PC_MetaG | ecosystem: Environmental > Aquatic > Deep subsurface > Groundwater... | reverse complement strand
TGAACAGTATCTCCTTACTCATTCCACATCCATTGTCGCTTATTGCCGTCATTACATAATCACCAGGGATAAAGCCATCATGCTCTATGCAATAATCATTGTCAAAGCTCACATTGTCTGTCTCAATGGTGATTTTCCCGACATCTTTTATGGCATCTCTTGCATTGACACATAGATTGGCCAAAATTTGATCAACCTGGGATGGGTCCAACTTGATGGCCCACAAATTGATTTTTGGCAACCAGGTCAGATCGATATTCTCACCGATCAAGCGCCTGAGCATTTTAAGCATGCCTTCTATGGTTTTATTCAGATCAATTACTTTTGGGGAGATCGTCTGTTTACGGGCAAAGGCCAATAGCTGACGGGTGAGGTTTGTTGAACGTTCTGCGGCCTTTTGAATTTCATGCAGACTGCCGATGACAGGATTTGAAGGATCCAGATCCTCCAGTATTAGTTCAGTATTGCCAAGAATGATGCTCAGCATATTGTTGAAATCATGTGCCACCCCGCCGGCAAGCCGACCAATGGACTCCATTTTCTGGGCTTGGTGAAGTTGTTCCTCCATTTTTTTGCGTTCAGTGATATCATGAAGTGTGACAAATGCTTGATAAGGTTTGTCCACACCTGTTTTAAATTGTGGGATCGCATTAACAACAAGCCAGGTATACTCTTTCTTATGTGGATTAAAAACACCAATAACTTCGTCATGAACGGATTTGCCGATATTTAATGCAACCATGGAAGGATGTTCATCTCCGGACAGCTCTGTACCATCCTCTTTGATCACTTTCCACTGTGGATCTAAAAAAGTTTTTCCTATGAATTGGTCACGGGTCAGCCCAAGCATCTCCAGCGCAGACGTATTGCAGTCAGTCAGAACTCCGTCAACGCTTTGATAAAAAACACCCGGTGTCATATTTTCAAAGAGCATCCGATACTTATCTTCACTCTCAGCAAGGGTTTTCTGTACCAGATTGCGATCCTGGATTTCCTTTAAAAGCTCTGCCCGCATTTTATCATAATAGAGCAACAATATACCAATGGCGGCAGCAAGGAAAAGCACAGAGGCGAGGAGAAAGCCCCAGGGAGCGAACCAAGCCACAGGCCGCAGAAAGGTGTAATCTGCCCGATGGATACCCCAAAGGATCAGAGCATAGCTTGACACCGCCCGTCCGACACCCGGGATTTGAACCTGGCGTAGAATGATGGCTCCAGACAGGGCAAAGAGAAGACCGGTAAAAGCGGAAACCGGCAGATCACTCCAAAAGAATGGGAGATGCAGGAACTGGGTCAACACCACCCAGCACAGAGCCGCTCCTGCCCCATACCGCCACCACGAGGGTGTCGATCGGTTCGCCAGGGCGTTAGCACCCGTCATACAGAGAAGGGCACTGAATAGGGTGGCTGCCTCCTGGATCACAACCATCCACGGGGGAAGAATGTGCAACACCATCAGTGTCAGAACGATAAAGCGCAAGGAGTATAGCCCCCAGGCCGCGCTCCATAATTTTAGCAGCCTATCCTTGTTTACCAAGTAAAGATGAAAGTACAGAGCTGCCACCAAGAGAGACATGATGGTTACAGAGATCAGCGCTGGGACCAGGATGGTGCTCATAAAATCTCCTTATTATGTCAACCTGTTTTAAGTCGTTCAGACGGTCAAAGAAAAATGGACCTCATTAATTCGTATCAGTTTCGTCTATACCGATCAATCAGATTTCGTGACGGGAATCTCAATTTTGGTTAAAGGCCGGCATGATTGCACCCAGTATAAAATTAAATTTTTCTGTCGGTTTGATAAACTCAAGAATACAGCAAGAGGCACAGAACTGCAAAACAAATTGCATTTCAAATTTAGTATCAAATTGCTTGCGCATATTTCGGGTATCAGAGAAAATGGAAAAGACAGTTCAAAAGATGCGAAGGGCCATCACTATACTGGGGTTGCCTTTTGGAAGACCCCCGCAATCTAGCCTGGCACATCTCTGGTGTGATGGGATGCCGGAAGTGTGGGTGAAATAAACATGGAATTGACATATCAGCCCTATTTGGCTAAAAGTATATTGGATAGAAGTTTATTGTCTGGGGCTGGTTTTTCAGGAAAAAACCCCCGGGCATTGTATTTTTTAAATGATTACCAGTGCGGTTGGTGCGGACACATCTCGTATTGAAAGGGAAAAATATGATCAGAGCAAATGAGAATTACAATAAATTACAGGCGTCCTATCTTTTTTCAGATATTGCCAAGCGGGTGGAAGAATTTCAGCAAAAAAATCCAGATGCCCATGTTATCCGCCTGGGGATCGGAGATGTGACCCGGGCATTGCCCCCTGCCGTGATCAAAGGGTTCCACCAGGGAGTGGATGAAATGGCTGCCGATGCCACCTTCCGGGGGTATGGCCCGGAGCAGGGATATGCCTTTTTGCGGGAAGCCATTGCGGCCCACGATTTTAAATCCCGGGGAGCGGATATTGCAGCCGATGAGATTTTTGTGAGCGATGGCGCCAAATGTGATACCGGCAATTTTCAGGAATTGTTTGCAAATGATATAAAAATCGCCATTCCGGATCCGGTTTATCCGGTCTATCTGGATACCAATGTCATGGCCGGCAGAACCGGGGGGTTTGAAAACGGCAGGTATCAGAAGATTGTGTATATGGACTGTCTTAAAGAGAACAATTTTATGCCCGAACTGCCTGGGGAAAAAGTGGACCTGATCTATTTGTGTTTTCCCAATAACCCCACCGGCGCAACCATATCCAAATCAGAGCTGAAGGTCTGGGTGGACTATGCAAGGGAAAACAATGCCCTGATTCTCTTTGATGCGGCCTATGAAGCCTTTATCCGGGATGAGACACTTCCCAGGAGCATCTATGAGATTGAAGGGGCCAGAGAGGTGGCAGTGGAGTTCAGAAGTTTTTCCAAGACTGCCGGATTTACCGGCACCCGATGCGGATTTACCGTTGTGCCCAAAGAGTGCATGGTTTTTTCTTCACAAGGAGAGAAGATTTCCCTTCATCGCCTGTGGCATCGCCGCCAGAGCACGAAGTTCAACGGGGTTTCCTACCCGGTTCAGAAAGCAACCGAGGCTGTCTACTCAGCAGAGGGACGGGCCCAGGTCAAGGAATTGATCGACTATTACCTGAACAATGCCGATATTATTTGTAAAACCATTGCCCAGCTTGGGTTTGATTATGTGGGAGGCGACAATTCCCCCTATATATGGGTAGACGGCAAGGGCCGGGATTCCTGGGATTTTTTCGATCTCCTGCTCACCAAGGCTTCGGTGGTCTGCACGCCGGGCGGCGGTTTCGGCCGGAGCGGCAACCCCTATATACGGATCTCCGCCTTTAACAGCCTGGAAAATGTAAAATTGGCCATGGATCGGCTGAAAGATGCGTTAAAATGAACCATTTTTTCAATGTAAAAACCCTTGACCAGGTTTTTGCCCTGATGTCCCAGTTTCCGGTTCTGGGGACCGAAACAATTGATGTGGGGAGTGCCTATTCCCGGATTCTGGTCAATGATCTGATCGCCAGAAGAGATATGCCGGGGTTTCGGCGTGCCACCATGGACGGATATGCCGTCCATGCCGCATCCACCTACGGGGCTTCAGAGGCGAGTCCGGCATGGCTTTCACTTGCGGGAACCGTCGGGATGGGTCAGGTGCCGGATTTTGCCCTGGAGCCCGGGCATGCGGCCCAGATCTCCACAGGCGGCATGCTGCCCGAAGGCGCCGATGCCGTGGTCATGGTGGAGCATACGGAAGCTGTCGACCAGGGGTCTGTGGAAATATACAAGAGCGTGGCCCCGCTCCAGAATGTGATTGATCCTGCCGAGGATTTTGCAAAGGATCAGATCGTGCTGGGTGCCGGAACCTTTCTCCGGCCCCAGGAAGCCGGACTTGCGGCCGGACTTGGGTTTTCGGAACTGGAAGTGTATCAGGTGCCAAAGGTGGGGATTATTTCAACTGGGGATGAGATCATTCCCATCACCCAGGAACCCAGCATTGGTAAAATCCGGGACATCAATTCCTATACCTTGGCAGGATTTGTGGAGCAAGCCCATGCCATACCCGTTCGGTACGGGATCATCCAGGATGATCCCGTCGCCCTTAAAGCCGCCTGTGAACGCGCCCTTGCCCAATGCGACATGGTATTGATATCCGGGGGCAGCTCCGTGGGCACAAGGGATTATACCGTGGATGTCCTGTCTTCCCTTGCCGACACCCAGATTCTGGTCCATGGCATGTCGGTGAGCCCCGGTAAGCCGACCATCCTTGCCAATAGCGCCGGCAAACCGATCTGGGGACTTCCCGGACAGGTGGTCTCTGCCATGGTGGTCATGAAAATTATTGTGACGCCCTTTTTGAACCGGATTCAAGGATACAAAAAAGCGGTAACCAGGTTACGGATTCCGGCGAAATTGACCCGGAACGTCCCTTCTGCTCCCGGCAGGCGGGATTTCATACGGGTAATTCTCGAAACCGAACAGGGCCGTATGCTGGCCCGGCCGGTTCTGGGAAAGTCTGGGTTGATCCGGACCATGATCCACGCAGACGGCCTCCTTGAAATCGGAGAGCATGTGGAAGGTCTTGAAAAAGACGCACTGGTGGAGATTATTCTCCTGTCGTAACGACCCGGTCTGATGATCGTAACAATGCATGGCCAACTTTTATGACCAAAAGAAAAAAGAGCGGACCCGATGAATTCAAAAAGAAATGTATACCTGGACATGAAGAGTATCCAAGAGGCGAAGGCCTGCCTGTTTGACCATTTTAACACCTATGCCGTCTCCAGTGAGACCATTGATGTGGTGGCCGCAAAGGGGCGGGTGCTGGCAAAGCCCCCAACGGCGGTTCTTTCGTCTCCCAATTTCCATGCGGCTGCCATGGACGGCATTGCCGTGGATGCCCAGATCACCTTTGGCGCAAGCCAGGAGGCGCCCAAAACACTTGTTCCGGAAGAGAACGCCTTTTGGGTAAATACTGGCAACCCCATGCCCGAAGGCACAAATGCCGTGATCATGATCGAGCACTTAAATATTTTAGATGAGAATAAGGTTGAAATTGAGGCCCCTGTTTTTCCCTGGCAGCATGTCCGAAAAATGGGAGAGGACATTGTGGCCACCAAGCTCCTGTTTCCCAGGGGGCATCGGGTGAATGCCTATACCCTGGGCGCCCTTCTTTCTGGTGGTGTTTTCCGGGTATCGGTTTACAAGCAGCCCCGGGTAATGATCATTCCCACTGGGTCTGAACTCAAGCAATGGCAGGATATACGGCCCGACCGGATGAAACCCGGGGACGTGGTTGAGTCCAACTCCATTGTCCTGGGCGGACTTTGCCGGGACCACGGCGCCCTTTTTGACATTCACCCCATGCTCATGGATGATCTGTCTTCCATCAAAGCCGCTGTGGCCGATGCAACCACTTCCGGTCAGTACGATATGGTCTGTATCATCGGCGGTTCCTCTGCCGGATCCAAGGATTTCGCCAAGCCGGTCATCTCCTCCCTGGGCAAGGTGTATGTCCACGGCGTCACCATGATGCCGGGAAAACCGGTTTTGTTCGGCCAGGTTAATCAGGTGCCGGTATTCGGGATTCCCGGATATCCCGTGGCTGCCATTGTCGCCTTTGAACAATTTGCAGGCCCCTTGCTCCAACACATGCAGCATTTGCCGGAAAATGTCCTTCAGACGGTCCTTGTAAGTCCCGCCCGGAAGATCGCCTCCAAACTGGGCCAGGAAGAATTTTTAAGGGTTAAGGTCGGCTCTGTGGACGGACAGCTGATCGCCTCCCAGCTTCCCCGTGGGTCGGGCAGCATCACCACCCTGACCGAAGCGGATGCGGTGATCCGGATACCCCGGCACATTGAAGGTATTTCAGAAAAAGAACAGGTTCAGGCCCATTTGCTGCGGCCCCTGTCTGCCATAGAAAACACCCTGGTGATCATCGGTTCCCATGACAATACCCTGGACCTTCTGGGGGATCAGATCCGCCAGAAAAATTTTGACGTGGGGATTTCTTCCAGCCATGTGGGCTCCATGGGGGGATTGATGGCCATTAAAAAAGGGGGGTGCCATATGGCGGGTGCCCATTTGCTGGACCCCCTTGACGGCAGCTACAATATTTCATATGTCAAAAAATACCTGCCGGACCATCGGGTACGGATTGTCAACCTGGTCATGCGGGAGCAGGGGCTGATGGTGCCCAGGGGAAACCCAAACAATATCCAATCCATTGGCGATCTGAAATCCGGAAATTTTGTCTTTATAAATCGCCAGCCCGGATCCGGCACCCGGATTTTATTTGATTACAAACTCAAACAGCTGGGGTTGCGTCCCGACGATATTTCGGGATATGGTACGGATGAGTACACCCACATGTCCGTTGCCGTGGCCGTACTTTCAGGCAGAGCCCATGCGGGGCTAGGGATAAAGGCGGCATCCAATGCCCTTGGCCTTGATTTTATCCCCATCATCACCGAGTCCTATGACCTGATTATTCCGGAACGTTTTTTTGAAACCCAGAAGGTCCGGGTCCTTCTGGATACCATTGGCACGGATGAATTTAAAGACAGGGTTATGGCCCTTGGGGGATATGGCGTGGAAAAAACAGGTCAGATTCTTTATCAGTCAGATTAGGCCGGGGCGATTAAAAGAAAAAAGGGCATCAAAGAAACCGTCTTTGATGCCCTTTTGGGGTTTTTCAGCTGTTTGCGTGTTAAGGGAAAGGGAGAACCCTTTCCCTTAACAATTTTATAGCGATCTAATAGGGATTAAGCTCAACCCGTCTGTTCAAGGACCGTCCGAATTTTGTACCATTCAGGGCCACTGGTTTTTTGAATCCAAAACCGGTTGTGGCCAGTCTGTTCCTCAAAATGCCCTTGTCCACCAGGTAGTCGGCAACCGCATTGGCCCTTCTCAAGGAAAGACCCATGTTATAGGCTTCGGGTCCCACATTGTCGGTGTGGCCCTGGAGTTCAACACTCATGGCCGGATTTTTTTCCAGGATGACAAGCACTTCATCAAGGAGGGGGAATCCTTCTGGTTTGATCACAGCTTTGTCAAAATCAAACAACACATGGCTGAGGGTCCAGCAACCGACTGCATTGACTTTGGCGCCTGCAGGTGTTCCCGGGCACTGGTCTTCATCGTCGTAAACACCGTCACCGTCGCTGTCTTTTCTTTCGGGTTTGGCCATTTCCTTTTTGGAGAGAAAAACTTTTTCAACAAAGGCGGCCATGCCGGCACCGGTCATCAGATCGTCGGCATTTGAGGCAAATCCGCATTCACCGATGCTTGCGATTTTCTGGAGCAGGGCATTGCCTTCGGGAGCATCCCCCACCTGAATGGGATAAAAGCAGATGGAAGAACCGTATTTGTCTTTAAGGGCCTGGGCCTGGGCAATGGTTTTTTGCATGTCCAGACCGTCGCTGATGATGATCACGGCATTGTGAACACCAGAAAGGCCCTGAAAGTCCATTTGGGCTGCATCCAGAGCGTCTCCCATGGGGCTCCATCCGCCGGCAGCGGTGATGAGCGCAAGTTTTTCATCCATACCGGCGGTTGCATAGGTTGTCATGCCGTAGAACAATTCGGTAAGGTTTTTGGAAACTTCAGGCGCATGGCCGAAACTTCTGAGTCCGGCTGTCTGGCCCATTTCCGGGATCGTCAGATTCAACCGATCTGCAATTGCTTTGGCAGTGGTGAATTTGGCATTCTCTTTATAGGAGTGTCTCATGGAGCTGGAGGCATCCAGTACTACAAGGAAATTGTCCACCTTTGAATCATACATGGCGGTGTCAAATTGGGTTGCCGAAAAGGAAGGAAGTTCCACTGGGGCTTTTGTCGCACATCCGAACAAAAAAAGAACTGCAATTACAGAAAATAAACTTTGTACCAATAATTTTTTAGTCATTTTGTCTCCTTTTATTTAAACGTATTGCTGTTATGATTATGAGGGTAAATAAAAATACAAAATTGCTTTGAAACCTCGGGTTAATTGAAATTCGGATTATGATGTAAGTGAATATTTTTCAGCTGTATTTATACAGGGAAATGAGAAGAAAAGCAATAGTTCTTTTTTTTATAATTAAGTATTTTTTTCAGGTCCCAGGGCCCTCCATGTCCGGTTCCGTTTTCCATGTTCAGAATGAACAGGTCCATTGGATCTTCTTTGCCTTTTCCCCGATCTCTGCAAAGGGGGGGGCCGCCTGATGTTTTGATGCGCCCCTGGGCGATTTTTCTTCGCCCATTGACGCCGTCAATCGCCGGAAGCATTTATTGTACCCCGCAAAGGCCTTTATCAGGAAATCATTGGGCGGGTTTGGGGCTTATCCCGGGTTGCCGGAAAGTAAATCTCAAAAACCGTGCCCCCTTCTTTTTTACTGGAAACATCAATATGCCCGTGGTGATCCTTGACCGCATTCCAGACAACGGAAAGCCCAAGTCCGGTACCGCCCCTTCCCAGCTGGTTTTTGGTGTAAAAAGGTTCAAAGATCCGGTTGATGTCACCTTTTTCTATACCGTCTCCGTCGTCACTTACCCGTAATATCACATACTCGCCTTCGCTGATTTTATCATGCCCGGAAACAAGGTTTTCACCGCATCGGTTGACGGTTTCAACACTTACCCGTCCCTGGGCCGGTACAGATTGGGCTGCATTCATGACAAGGTTCATCACCACTTTGGAAATATGGGATTCAGACCCTTTGATGCACATCAGATCCGGTTCAGAGCTTGTTTTAAAACAGACCCCGGGAAAGTTTTTTTCAAGGCGGTGATGGGCAGGACTGTTGAAATAGTCATGGACCACCTGGTTCAGGTTTAACACACGTGTCTGGCGAACTTTCCGCCGGGTGAGTGTCAAAAGGTCCTGAACAATCTCGGCAGCCTTGAGCCCGGTATCATGGATGAAAGAGATGGGTTCAATAAGGGGGTTGTGCTTGTCAAGCTGCATCAATAAAAGTTCGGGGTAGGAGACAAGGCCGGAGAGAATGTTGTTCAGGTCATGGGCAACCCCGGCGGCAATAACGCCGAGTAATTCCATTTTTTCAGCCTGCTGGAGTCTTTCCTCCAATTCCGTGATCCCGGAAGCCTCCTTTAGTAATTTTTCATGGGCAAGCCGTTCTTCTTCAAGGCCAAGGGCGGCTGAAAGGGCCTGGAAGCAGGCAATATCTTCAGGCGTAAAAGAGCGGTCATGGGTATCGGTAACCCATAGGGCGCCCATGCTCTTTTTTTTGTGATAAACCGGGGTGCCCATGCAGGCCTTTAATCCGTACTTTTTGCCCAAAGGGTCGGACCCAAGCGTTTTCCGGGAGATGATACAGGCAGGTTCATGCTTTTTTTTGCGGCCGGAGAACACCTGTGCTTTGAAAAGATGGGCTTTCTGAAAAAAAGGCTTTTCAAGATCCCGGGGAAGATTGGACCCTGACCGGATCACAGGCGTTTCCTGCTGAGTGTCCCAGCCAATATAAAGGGAGAAAAAACCGTCCATAATGGCGAGGGTCTGGTCCAGAAGAAGATCAATGTTTTCTTGGGGGTCTGTTCCAAGCAAATGGAAAATCCGGGCAATCCCGGTTAGAGGTTCATCTATTATATCGGACCGATGGTATTCTTTTTCCTGAAATTCCATTTTCTAAAAGTTTCCCCCAAAAAGAATATGGTTATTTCTATTGTGAAACCCTGTCAAGTTCAAGTCTTTTTTTTAAAATCTTGCAATTTAAGGACACAAATTATATACGATTGCTTGACTGAATCGGGTTTAATAGTTGGTTTTATGCGGACCTAAAAACAATAAAGAACATGACAAAATATGGAAATATATCAGGGGATCATACTGGGGATTCTTCAGGGCGTTACCGAATTCCTGCCGGTAAGCAGTTCCGGGCATCTGGTGCTGGGGCAGCTTTATTTTAAAATTACCGAATTTACATTGGTGTTTGATGTCAGTGTTCACATGGGAACCCTGGCAGCCGTGGTGGTGGTGTATTGGTCCGACATTCGGCAGATGCTTGAAGCCATTTTCAAGCTTTTGGCAGGCGTTGCAGGGCACAAGCCGGTTGTCCCCCTGTTCAAGACAGATGCAAACCTGAAGTTGGCCGTATTTATCATCGCAGGTTCTGTCCCAACGGCGGCGATTGGTCTTGTCATCAAACAATTTGAGCAGGTTTTGTTTTCCTCGGCCGTCCTGGTGGGCTGCATGCTGATCCTCACCGGTACAGTTTTGTGGATTTCCAGGCGGTATTATCACAATGAAAATGCCATGGCAAAATTTAATGTGAAACAAGCGGTCTTTATCGGTGTTGTCCAGGGACTGGCCGTGATTCCCGGTATCTCCCGGTCGGGCAGCACCATTGCCGCCGGCATGTTTGCCGGGCTGGACCGGCAGACGGCAGCCAAATTTTCCTTTCTCTTGTCTGTGCCGGCCATTATCGGCGCCGAGATTCTGGGGGTGAAAGATGCTTTGGAAAAAGGATTTGTGATGAATCTGGCCACAATTTACGGAACCATCGCGTCTTTTATCGTCGGCCTGATTGCCTTGAAATTATTGTTAAAATTGGTCCATAGGGGTAAATTTCATTTGTTTGCCCCCTATTGCTGGTTGGCGGGCACACTGGTACTCTTATCAAAAATGATTTAAAGGAGGCTCTATGAATCCAGGGATCTTCAGGGAATACGACATTCGGGGAGTTGCGGGTAAGGATATCTGCGAACCGGATGTTGTTGATATCGGAAAAGCCTATGGCACCCTCTTAACCGAACAGGGCAGAAAAAAAATATCCGTGGGAAGGGATTGCAGGAAAACCTCGGACCGGTTTTCTGAATTGTTCATCCAGGGCATTGTTTCCACGGGGTGTGATGTGGTGGATATCGGGATCTGCCCCACGCCGGTGCTCTATTTTTCCATTCACCACCTTAAAATGGACGGCGGGGCCATGGTGACGGCCAGCCACAATCCATCCGAATACAACGGATTCAAGCTCATGAGCGGGATGGACTCCATCCATAGCCAGGGGCTCCAGGACATCCGCATGGCCGTTGATAAAAAGGATTTTGTAACGGGGACGGGCCGGGTGACAAAAAAAGATGTAGTCACACCCTATATGGCCCACTTGAAGGAGAATATTCGTCTTTCCCAAAAAATCAGAATCGGCATTGATGCCGGCAACGGTACCGGCGGCATCACAGCATTGCCGGTATTAAAAGCCCTGGGGTGCGAGGTCCATGACATTTTCTGCGATCTGGACGGTTCATTTCCAAACCATGAGGCAGATCCCACCCAGAAGAAAAATCTGGTGGATCTCATTGCCCTTGTGCAAAAAAAAGGCCTGGATCTGGGCGTCGGATATGACGGGGATGCCGATCGGATCGGCGTGGTGGATAAAAACGGAAATGTGATTTACGGGGACCAGCTCATGGTGATCTATGCCAGGGAGATCCTTGGCAGAAAACCTGGAGCCACCTTTATATCCGAAGTAAAATGCTCCATGGTCATGTATGATGATATCCGGAAACATGGCGGAAATGCCATTATGTGGCGGACCGGCCATTCATTGATCAAAAAGAAAATGAAAGAGGAAAATGCCGAACTTGCCGGGGAAATGAGCGGTCACATGTTTTTCAAGGACCGGTATTTCGGGTTTGATGATGCCCTATACGCCACCTGCCGGCTGCTGGAAATCATGTCAGATACGGGCCGCGGCGTGGATGAACTGATCGTGGATCTGCCCAAAACCTTTACCACTCCGGAACTTCGGGTGGACTGCCCCGATGCCGTTAAATTTAAAGCCGTTGAAAAAATTGTGGCCCATTACAAGGCAATACCAAACCAGACCGTGATTGATATTGACGGGCTTCGGGCGGTGTATGCGGATGGCTGGGGGCTTGTAAGGGCCTCCAATACCCAGCCGGCACTGGTTTTGCGGTTTGAATCCTTGACCCGGGAACGGCTGGATGAGATCCGGCAGGAGATTGAGTCCACCTTGAAACACATAATAGGTGAAATACAAAACAGGTAAAACGTAATTTGAGGAGATGAATTTAAGCGGCTCACCCTTAAGACCAGGTAAATATGGGTTTGTTCGGTTGATTTTTGTTATATATGCACTTATCGTTACAACAGCAGAATGCCGTTGACCATACCGGTTCTCCGGCCCTGGTCGTTGCAGGCGCCGGTTCCGGCAAGACCCGGACCCTGACCGCCAAGTTTTCACATCTGGTGAATTTGGGGCATGACCCCAAAAGGATACTGGCCATCACCTTCACCAACAAGGCGGCCCAGGAGATGAAAGCCCGGCTCATTGAAATGACGGGGCTTGGCCCCACAAGTTTCCAATGGGTTCGCACCTATCATTCGGCCTGCCTCATGATTTTAAAAAAACATTGCGAACTCATGGGATATACGGCACCTGTTCAGGTGTTTACGGTCTACCAGCAGGACAAACTGGTAAAAGAGCTGTGCGTGAAAAATAATATTGAAAAGAAATATGCCAACCGGATTTTGTCCGCCATTTCCCAGGCAAAAAATTCCGGGAATACCACCCGATACTTTGATGTGAATCCCGGGTTTTTTAATGTCCGGATGGCCGATGTTTATGCCCAGTTTGAACAACGCCTCAGGGAAATGAATTCTGTGGATTTTGACAATATTCTGTTAAAAACCCGGGATCTTCTCCGGGATCATGAACCGGTTCGCACCTGGTACCGGCAGTATTTTACTTTTTTGTTGGTGGATGAATACCAGGACACCAACAATCTTCAGGAGGATCTGACCAATCTGCTTTTGGGCGAACACCGGAACCTGTTTTGCGTGGGAGATGACTGGCAGTCGGTATACGGGTTCCGGGGCAGCAACGTCAATCATTTTTTGCGATTTCCCGATAAATATAAGGATTCCAAAATATTCAGGCTGGAAGAAAATTACAGGTCCGCCAACGAGATTGTCCAGGCGGCCAATGACATGATTGATTACAATCCGGACAAAATGGAAAAACGCTGTTTTTCCAACAAAAAGGGCGGAGTGGTTGAAATCTATAGTTTCATGTCCGATTCCCATGAAGCCGAATGGATTGCCAAAAGAGTTCGTGCCATGAACCGTGAGGGCCAGGGGATTGCCTTTGACCGGATGGCGGTGGTCTACCGTACCAAATTTTGTTCCCTGCCCTTTGAAAGGATCTTTCGGGCGTTTCGGGTGCCCTACCGCCTCATGGGATCCCAGGGCTTTTTTGAACGCATGGAAATTTTGGATATCAACTCCTATTTGAGTGCCGCCTATTTTCCCAATGACGATCTTTCCTTTGAGCGGGTGGTCAATACCCCCAAACGGGGAATCGGCCCTTCCATGATCAAAAAAATGGCGGCCATGCGCAGCCAGGGGACAAGCCTCCAGGATGCGGCACGAATCATGGTCAAAGAGCGGGTACTGACCGCAAAGATCCATGAAAATCTGTCCCTTGTTTTGGAAATTTTAGATGCTATCCACGACATGCCCCCGGCCATGGCCATGGAAACCGTCATTGACCGGACCGAATATTATGACTATCTGGAAAAAAAGGTAAAGACCAAAACCGAATTTATTTCAAAAAAAGAAAATATCGAACAGCTCATCTACACGGCAAGGTCAAAGGACAATTTGCTGGAATACCTCGAAGAGGCAGCCCTGATCCGGGAGGACAAAGAGGAAGACGATCCCCAGGAGTCAAAGGGGGTCGCCCTTTTGACCATTCATTCTGCCAAGGGCCTGGAATTTGATATCGTCTTTATTGTGGGATGTGAAGAGCGCCTTTTTCCCCATTGGCGCTCCATTGACGATGGAGACCAGGCACTGTATGAAGAGCGTCGTCTCATGTACGTGGCCATGACCCGGGCGGAACGATTTTTATACCTGACCCATGCCAATTACAGAAAAGGCGAATTTGCCACCCCAAGCCGGTTTATCGGTCAGATAAAAGAATGCCTGACCTAGCCAAAGGATAGGGCACAGGACCCCATGGACCTGTTTTATGCCATAAAAGAACCCGTATCCCAGCTTGCTGCAAGGGTTCTGCGCAAAGGGAACAGGAGTATCCCTTCAGCCCATAAGGGGGTATTCCTGACCCTGTTTTTCATTATTTTTACAACGGTGACAGGAGTGGGCATCGTGGTGCCCTTATTGCCCATTTACGCCCACAACCTGGGGGCGGCCGGTTTTTACGTGGCCATGATTTTCGGCTCTTTTTCCCTCTCCAGAACCTTTTTGCTGCCCTTCTTTGGCCGCCTTTCCGATCAGAAGGGCAGAAAACCCTTTATCCTGGCCGGACTTGCCACCTACGCCCTTGTATCTGCTGCCTTTGTCTATTCCACCACCGTGGAAGGTCTGATTTTTATCCGCTTTGTCCAGGGGGCAGGATCTGCCATGGTCATGCCCGTGGTACAGGCCTATGTGGGCGAGATAACCCCGGAAGGATCGGAAGGGTATTCCATGGGCCTGTTCAACCTGTCCATGTTTTTGAGCCTAAGTCTGGGGCCGGTCATGGGCGGGGTGATCCATGACCTGTGGTCCATGGATGCGGCCTTTGTCTGTATGGGTCTTTTATCCTCCACGGGCCTGATGCTCTGTCTTGTCTTTCTGCCTCCCCTGTCCATGGAAAAAATTCGTTTAAAAAACAGGAGAACGGTTCCCTGGGTCCAGGTGATCAGGGATTGGGAGCTTGGGGCACTGGTCTCCTTCCGGTACGCTTATACCGCCTGTATCGGTATTATCTGGTGCTTTCTTCCCCTGTTCGCCGACAAGGCATTCGGCTTATCAGGCTCCAGGATCGGCTTTTTGGTCATGCTGGGTGTTTTTGTGTCCGGTATTCTTCAGCTGCCCATGGGATACGCGGCCGACCGGATGAACAAGCGGGCCATGGTGGTTGCGGGGGGAGCCGTATCCAGTATCGGCATCCTGTTGCCGTTCTTTGCCGGGTCTTTTTCCGATCTTTTGATCAGCGTCACCCTGTTTGGGATTGGCGGCGGCATTTCCATGCCGGCCATTACAGCCATGGCCGTGGTCAAGGGGGAGGAAAAAAAGGCCATGGGATCTGTCATGTCTGTTCTGACCATGGCCCATTCTTTGGGCATGCTCACCGGATCTCTTATTGCCGGGCTTGCCATGGATTTTTTCAGTCTCAAATTTGCCTTCCCCTGCGGCATGGCCTTCATGGCCGCAGGGACCCTGGCATTTGTCCTTTTTTACAATCGCCACCCCAAACCCTGGCTGGAAATAGAGAAAAGAAAACGCAATCCATGATTTTTCTTACAATCCCTTTTATTATTATGGTAAAATAATTCCATGAAAACACAAACATTTTATACCGCCAAAGTTGTGCTCGTCTCCTTTTCCCATTTTATCCATGACGTGTATACCAGCTTTTTATCGCCCCTGCTGCCCCTGATCATCGAGCGGCTGTCTCTGACCCTGAGCCAGGCAGGTCTTTTGTCCACGGTCATGCAGATACCGGCATTGATGAATCCGTTTATCGGGCTTTTTGCCGACAACAAGGGGCTGGCAAGATGGTTGGTGATTTTGGCCCCCACCCTGACCGCCATCCCCATGAGCTTGATCGGCATCACGCCTTCCTATGGCCTGATGCTGGTATTGGTCTTTTTTGCCGGGATTTCCGTGGCCCTGTATCATGTGCCGGCTCCGGTGCTGGTGGCCAAATATTCCGGAGCCAGGAAGGGCAGGGGCATGAGCCTTTTCATGACCGGCGGGGAACTGGCCCGGTCCGTTGGCCCCATTTTTGCCGTGGCGGCAGTGTCGGTCCTGGGCCTGGATCATTTTCACTGGGTCATGGTTTTTGCCGTGCTCACTTCCATCCTCCTGTATTTTACCCTGGAAAAGCAGGAAGAGAAAACCGCCATTAAGCGGAACGGGTCCCTGATGGCCTCCTACCGGGAGATTCGCCATGTGCTTGATCCCTTGACGGGAATATTGGTGGCCAGGGCCTTTATGCATGCCTCCATGGGGGTATTTCTGACCGTGTTTGTGGAAAGGAAGACCGGCAGCCTCTGGTATGGGGGGGCTGCCCTTGCCATGTATGAGGCCCTGGGAGTGGCAGGGGTTTTGTCCGCCGGCACCCTTTCCGACTGGCTGGGCAGGCGGCGGGTGTTGTTCTGGGCCCTTGTGGTGGCACCGGTTGCCATCCTATTGTTTGTGTACACAACCGGGGTGATCAAGATTGCCATGCTGCTGGTTACAGGCTTTACGGTTCTGTCCACCACGCCTGTTATGCTGGCCCTTGTCCAGGAAACGGCCAGGGAGAATCCGTCGGCCGCCAACGGACTTTTCATGATGGTCTCCTTTGCGGCAAGGTCCTTTGCCGTGGTCATTGTCGGGGCCATAGGAGATGTGGCAGGGTTGGAAAATATGTTCACCATCTCCGCTTTGGTCGGGTTTGTGGCCATTCCCTTTTTGTTTAAACTTGAAAAATAACGCCCTTAAGGAGGTTTCCATGCTGAAAACCAATCTTGATAAAATTGTTGAAATGTATCTGGAATGCAGGCCGGGTCAGCCCCGGGTGGGGGCCGGCTGGAAGGTGGACCATCATGGCGTCCCCTTTCTTTTGCCCGGCATCGGCGGGATTACCCTGAACGTTCAGGTGGGTGATTCGGCCTTTGGCCTTGCCGGAGATCACATTGAGCCGGGGGTTTCCTGCACAGCCAATGCAGACAAGCCCAATGAGTTTCCCAACAACTCCCTTCAGTTGCTTTCCTGCGTGGGCAATGAGGCCAGGATTGTCACGGGGGATGCCAAGGGGGAAAAAGGGGTTGTGATCGGCCACCATGGGGGATCGGAACATATCATTGTTGACTTTTCACCCGCTGTCAAAGAGAAGATGACCTATGACGATCGGATATTAATCCGGGCCAAGGGCCAGGGCCTTGCCCTTGTTGACTACCCAAAGATAAAGCTGTTCAACCTATCCCCGGATCTGCTGCACACGATGAAGATTGTCGCCACCGATACCGGCACCCTGAAAGTACCGGTGACAACGGTTGTACCGGCCGCCTGCATGGGGTCCGGCGTGGGCAGGGCCCATGTGGGGGCCGGGGACTATGATGTTATGACCTCGGATCCTGCCACGGTTCAAAAATACCGGCTGGACAAAATGCGGTTCGGCGACATTGTGGCCCTGATGGACCACGACAATTCCTATGGCAGGGCCTTTGTACAGGGAGCTGTGAGCATTGGCATCCTGGTCCATTCCGACTGCCGTCTGGCCGGCCACGGACCCGGAATATCAACGCTTATGACCTGCCCCACCGCCCTGATTGAGCCGGTTATTGACCCGTGCGCCAATATCGCGGACCTGTTGAAAATCGGCACCGGTCGGGAGTGATCTGATTTATATCTGGCAAACCCTGTCAATAGTGGGTGGTCACAAAAAAAAAGACACCCAGGGAGAGGATATGGAAATTATAAAAAACAAGACAATCATCGGGTTTATCGGCCTTGGGGTCATGGGGCATAGCATGGCCGGTCATCTTCTGGCGGCAGGCTTTGGCCTGCATTTATACAATAGAACAGCGTCAAAGGCCGACGACCTGGTGAAAAAAGGGGCGGTTCTGGAAGCCAGTGTTGCAGATCTTGCCCAAAAATCAGATGTCATCATTTCCATTGTGGGGTTCCCCGGGGATGTTGAACAGGTGTATCTGGGAAGTCTGGGCGTGCTGGAGAATGCAAGGCCGGGCAGTATTGCCATTGATATGACCACATCGGATCCGGTCCTTGCCATTGACCTTTATGACAAGGGGAGGCAAAAGAATATCCATGTGCTGGATGCCCCGGTATCCGGAGGAGACCTGGGGGCAAAAAATGCCAGCCTCTCCATTATGGTAGGGGGGGACAAGAAGGTCTTTGACAACGCCCTGCCTGTTCTGGAAATCATGGGGAAAAATATCGTATATCAGGGTGGGGCAGGTGCGGGCCAGCATACCAAGATGACCAACCAGATTGCCATTGCCGCCGGCATGGTGGCAATGTGTGAGGCGTTGGCCTATGCATCCAGGGCCGGTCTGGACCCTGAAACCGTTCTTGCTGGCATCGGCCAGGGTGCGGCCGGTTCATGGTCCCTGAACAATCTGGGTCCCAGAATTATCCAAAAAAACGATAAACCCGGTTTTTTTATCAAGCACTTTATCAAAGACATGAAGATTGCGGCAGCTTCTTCCAGAAGCCTGGGCCTTGAAACACCGGGGCTTGACCTTGCCCTTTCCTTGTATCGCAAGATGGCGGAAAAGGGGCTGGAAAACGACGGTACCCAGGCCCTCTATAAATTGTTTGAATAGGCCGTCCCGGGAAAGGGCTGTATGGAATTTTTAACCGGGTACGGACTGTGGGGGCTTTTTGCCGCGGCCTTTCTTGCTGCTACCATTCTGCCCTTGAGCTCTGAAATGGTGCTGGGCTATCTGCTGGTCCATAATGTTAATGCCTTTCAGGCTGTCGGAGTGGCCACGGTCGGCAATGTGCTGGGAGCTCTTTTGAATTACGGGTTGGGCCGTGCCGGCAGCAAGGTGCTGCTGGAAAGGCTGTTTCGGGTCTCTTCCGAAGAGATCGGCGCCGCCAGGCGCCGGTTTAAAACACATGGCACCCTGAGTCTTTTGCTGGCATGGGTGCCGATCATCGGTGATCCCCTGACCGTGGTGGCAGGAATGCTGAAAATCAACATCTGGGTTTTTCTGGCCCTGGTGTCCATTGGAAAATTTGCCCGTTATGCAACATTGTCCTGGGCCGTTCTTTCTTTATAGACAGCAGATGGTCCGGCTATCCGAGCACCCCGAATATCTGATTTTTCAGGAGAAAAATTAAGATCCCGGAATTTGTCCATACCGGTCTTTGCGTTTTTCGTCAAAGGACTGGAAGGGTTCCATGGGTCATCCTTTGGATTTAAGTGCTTGGGCCTGTTTCATCAGACACTCATATTCATCTTCATAGTTCAAAAGTTGCATCATGACCGGCGGTTTGGTCGAGTGGGCCGGCAGACGGTCCCGGGTCTCCTTGATCAGGATTTCAAGGGCTTCCATCTGTTTTGTTATGGCTTCGATATCTTTCATTTAATAATGAATTCCGGCGGCTTTTGCAAATTCAGAACTATGGGAATGGCAGGGAGTAACCCCGTAAACCATTCCGCAGGTGGGACATTGGGATTCCATTGTCTCCATCTGGAAGCGGCCATGACAATTGTGGCAGTTTATTTCAAGGGGGCAAGCCAGAGGGGTGCTGTTAAATCCCATCATCCTGATTTTGTCCACGATCTGTTTTCCTGATTCAAAGGCGCCTGAACATCCTTCATGCATGGGTGATTCCTTTTATTTAATGGTTTAAAAGATATCCGGATACTACCAGGAAAAGACAAGCGTGAACTTGATCTGTATCAATAAAAGAAAAAAATAATCCCGGAATCCCGTTGAGGGTTCCGGGATTATTTTTTTCAAAAGGCAATGCCTCAGTGTGAATTTTAGACGGCGGATACCCGGCTTTTGGGGAGTACAAGGTTGAGTGTTACCCCCAGAATGCCGGCAAGCCCGATGCCCTGGATTTGAAACTGGCCTGCGGAAAAGCTCATGCCGCCGATGCCGAATATCAGGATCAAGGCGACGATGGACAGGTTTCTGGCTTCCAAAAGATCTTCTCCGGACCGGACCAGGGTGTTGAGGCCGACAACCATGATGGCCCCAAAGAGCAACAGCATGATCCCGCCCATAACCGGTGTGGGGATGGTCTGGAGAATGGCGCCGAGTTTGCCGACAAAGGCAAGGAGCATGGCTGAAATGGCCGCCCAGGTCATGATGGCGGGGTTGTATATTTTGGTCAGGGCAACGGCGCCTGTGACTTCCGAATAGGTGGTATTGGGCGGGCCACCGAGAAAGGAGGCAATGGAGGTGGCAATACCATCGCCCAGCATGGTGTTTTGAATTCCCGGATCCTTTAGATAATCTTTGCCGGTAACCCCGCCAATGGCCACTACATCGCCAAAATGCTCAATGGCCGGAGCAATGGCAATCGGGACGATATAAAAGATGGCTTCAAGATTCCATTCCGGCAGAACAAAGTCGGGAACGGAAAACCAGGCAGCCTTGGAAACCCCTGAAAAATCAACATATCCGAAAACCAGGGCCAGGACATATCCCACGGCAATGCCGCAGAGGATGGGGATCAGTCTGAGAAGTCCTTTCCCGAGAATGGAAACCAGGATGGTGGTGCCAAGGGCGCAAAGTCCTATTATCATGGCGTTTGCCTGGGGGAAGAGCACAACGGCGCCATCCCCGGTTTTGCCCATGGTCATATGGACGGCCACGGGCGCAAGAATCAGTCCGATGACCATGATGACCGGTCCTGTTACCACCGGGGGCAGAATCCGCCTGACAATATCGTTGCCCCGCCACCTGACCAGAAAGCTGAGCAGAATATACACCAGGCCTGCCGCCGCAAGGCCGCACATGGTGCCCGGGATGCCCCATGTTTTTACGCCGTAGATAATGGGGGCGATGAAGGCAAAGGACGAGGCCAGAAAAACAGGCACCTTGCCCCGGGTGATAACTTGAAACACGATAGTGCCAAGTCCGGCCGTGAACAAGGCCACATTGGGATTCAGGCCCGTCAAAAGCGGTACGAGGACAAGGGCCCCAAAGGCCACAAACAGCATCTGGGCTCCCAGAAAGCAATCTTTTGTCTGAAAATTGTATTCTGCTGATGATTGATTGGATAGGGACATCTTAAGTTTGTTTCCTTAATTTTATAGGTTAATGGGCGTTATTTGGTTCCAAAAATTTTGTCCCCGGCATCCCCTAAGCCCGGGAGAATATATCCAATATCATTGAGACATTCATCCACACTGGCTGTATAAATATCCACATCCGGGTGTTTTGCTTCCACCCGGGCAATTCCTTCCGGGGCAGCCACCAGGAACAGGCCTTTGATGATTTTACACCCGGCCGCCTTGAGCAGGTCAATGGTGGCAATCAAGGTGCCGCCAGTGGCCAGCATGGGGTCCAGGATGAGGGCGATTCTTTCTTCCATGGCGCTTGCGGTCTTGACGTAGTACTGAACCGGCTGGAGGGTTGCCTCGTTTCGGTAAAACCCCACCACACTGACCCTGGCCGAAGGAATCATGTCCAATACTCCGTCCATCATGCCGAGACCGGCCCTTAAAATCGGGACAATGGTAATTTTTTTGCCTTTGATTTCATCTATTTCCACCTTGCCGGCCCAGCCTTCGATTACCTTTTTTTCAGTGGCAAGGTCTTTGGTGGCCTCATAGGTTAAAAGTCGCGCCACTTCAGAGGCAAGTTCCCGAAAGTCCTTGGTACTGATGTCTTTTTGGCGCATGAGTCCTAATTTATGTTTAATGAGAGGATGGTCCTCCACAAATACGGTCATGGTGTCTCCTTAATTTTTTTATATTGCTTTGGCGTAAAAAAGATCCTTCTATAATTATAAAACACCAGTTTCTTAGTCAAGAAAATTAGTCTGATATTGAAATTAATCTTTTTTTGTGCACAATAGACCCCATGGTCAAACCCAAATTCATAGATGTCAGCGTGACCCTGCCCCTGGATCAGACCTTTGTTTACGAGGTGCCTGGGCATTTGCAGGAACAATGTCTTCCCGGAATGCGGGTGCTGGTGCCCTTTGGCAGACGAAGGGTGACCGGATATATCCTGGGTGAACTGGAGAGTGCCGGTAATTTTAAGGTTAAAAAAATTCTGGATGTCCTGGATGACCATCCCCTTTTTCCATTTAATGAGATTGTTTTTTTCAGATGGGTGGCCCAATATTATATCCATCCCCTGGGAGATGTGATTAAAACTGCCCTTCCCACAGGTCTGGATCGGCAGGATGTTTCCTGTGTGTTTGTAACGGCTGAAGGCCAAAGGGCATTTGCTTTGGGCAGTCTTTCCCCCGGCGAAGCCGAGGTGGTCTTGTTTTTAAATGAAAAACAGGGGTGTACCCTTAAGCAATTGATTAAAAATTCTTCCAATCCCTCCATCACCGCCCTTGCCCGGAAGATGGAAAAAAAAGACCTTCTGGCGGTCTCGGCGGTGTTGAAACGGGAAGCCGCCGGCATTAAAACAGAAAAATTCATCCAGCACCTGGGGAAGGCGCCTGCCAAGAATATCCGGCTTTCCCAGAAACGAAAGCACATATTGTCCATTGTCCGGGAAAAACAGGAAATTTCCCTGACCCGCCTGAAGGTTCATGTTCCGACTGCGGCAAGTCTGATAGGGCCCCTGGCCGAGGCAGGATTTATCGGCATTGCCCAGCGCCAGGTTTTTCGGGATCCCCTGGGGGACCCTGTGGAGCCGGACACCCCGCCCACCCTGACCGATGAGCAGGAAATCCTCATTGAAACCGTTCGGGAGAATCGGGGAAAAGGGTTTATTCCCTATCTGCTGACCGGGGTTACGGGGTCGGGAAAAACAGAGGTGTATATGCGGCTTGTGGCGGATGCGGTTGATGCGGGCAAAGCCGCCATTGTCCTGGTGCCTGAGATTGCCCTGATTTCCCAGACCGAGCGAAGGTTTCGTGCAAGGTTCGGGGCGAAAATTGCCGTGATCCATTCCATGCTCACCCATGGGGAGCGCCTGGACCAGTGGCGAAAACTGGCCCTTGGCAAGGTGAGTATCGTGATCGGGGCAAGGTCGGCCATTTTTTCCCCCCTTGAAAATATCGGGGTGATCGTTGTGGATGAAGAGCATGATACTTCCTATAAGCAGGAAACAGGGCTGCGGTATAATGCAAGGGATCTTGCCGTTGTCCGGGGCCGGATGCAGGACTGCCCGGTTATTCTAGGGTCAGCCACGCCTTCGGTTCAGTCCTATCAGAATGTGAGGGCCGGCAAGTTTGTTCAGCTGACCCTTGAGCGGCGGGTGAATCAGAATCCGTTGCCGGAAATTACCCTGGTGGATTTAAAAAAATACAAGGATTTCAGGGGAACGGAACGGATTATCACCCCTGAGCTTGCCATCCAGATACGGGCCTGTCTTGAACGCGGCAACCAGGCCTTGATTTTTTTGAACAGGCGGGGATTTGCAACTTTTCCGGCCTGCAAGGAGTGCGGAAAGGCGCTCAAGTGCACCTTCTGCGATGTGACCATGACCTTTCACAGGAGCCAGGCGTCTTATAAATGCCATCTTTGCGGGCATACCCTTCCGGCCACGGCCGGCTGTCCTTCCTGTCCTTCAAAAAAAATACAGAATTTCGGATTTGGCACTGAAAAAATTGAGACCCTTCTCAAGACCATGTTTCCCGATGCCAGACTTGCCAGGATGGATCAGGATTCCACTGCCAAAAAAGGCAGTGTGCTCAAGTTGCTCAAAAGCATCTGGAACAGGACCGTTGATATCATCGTGGGAACCCAGATGCTGGCCAAGGGCCATGATTTTCCCTCCATCACCCTGGTGGGGGTGATTTGTGCCGATCTCAGCTTAAGTCTGCCGGATTTTCGGGCAGGAGAGAGGACCTTCCAGCTGTTGGCCCAGGTGGCGGGCAGGGCAGGCCGGGGTAAGGAGCCGGGCAGGGTAATCATGCAGACCTATAATCCCGAGCATTTTTCCATTGAGGCTGCCAGACGTCAGGATTATGTGGAGTTTTTTAACCACGAAGCCCCTTTCCGCAAGGCATTGATGTACCCGCCATTTTCCCGGATGATTCAATTGAAGATATCCGGTACGGATGAAAAAAAACTTGCCCTTCAGGTTGAGCTGGTGGCCGATGTTTTAACCCAACTGCTTGCAGCTGCCCCTGAAATAGGGGAGACCATTCAAATTCTTGGTCCCATAGAGGCAGCCATTTACAGAATCTCTTCCCGGTTCCGTTGGCAAATTCTGATCAAGGGGCCTTCTTTTGCCCATATCAGCCGCCTGGTAACCGCCATGCGGGATCATCCGGAGATCAACGCCATCAAACAGGTGACCATTGCCATTGATGTGGACCCCTACTCTCTGATGTAGTTTGGGGTCAGGCTTGTGTTGTTGTGTTTTAAAAAAACGCAACAACACAAGCCTGACCCCATTCCCTTGATTTCCTTAGACATACAGCCGATTAAAAAACAGATAGGGCCCCAGGTTATCGTAATGCTCTGCACAGGAGAATTCGGCGGTCAGGTATCTGCCGTTTCTGGCCAGAACCCGGACCTGTTTCTTAACAATGGATTGCTTGGCATCGTCCAGGACAAATTCAAGCATCAGATCCAGACCGGGCAGAATTTTTTGCTCAATATTGGTTTTCAGGGTAATTCCCTTGCTGTTGAGTCTTTTAATGATCATCTTGCCCGAGCACCGGATATTCCCCCTTGACATAAAAGTTCCGGCCAGCATGGTATCCTTCTGGGGGCCGGACTGCTTTTCAAGAACGGCAAGATAGGTGTGGCCGCAATTGCACTTGTATTTGACCCGGGTAAGACGCTTGATCAGTTTGTATTCTGATAATTGCAGGGTTTTGGTCCGTTTGCATCGGGGGCAGGCAAGCCGGGCCGTATCAAGATTGTCGATAACAATTTTTTGTTCCATGTTGTTCTCCTTGAAAATATATTGAAACCGGCTTTAAAAATAGTTACTTAAACTTCGAGAATTCATTTTTTATGCCAGGACAATAAGATAGTATTTGATCTTATTGAAATTATTCGATATATTTTATTATGATGAAATATAAACAATTTAAGGGCCGCAATTTTGCCGATATTTGACATGCGGTGTTTTTATTTGACTACAATGCTGACATATGGTCATGAATAAGGGGTGAAAATGGGCAGACCAGATATTGAATTGTTTAAGGAGCTTGATCCCGAAGCCCTCCAGAAAAAATTTTTAAACTCCCTGATCAAAATCCAGAATGTAAGAAGGGGATCCATCTGGATTAAAAAAAAGAATACCTATGTTTGTGTTGAAGCCGCTGGCGCGGAAAGTGAGAACATAAAAGGGGTGGTGCTGGAGGCCGGCCACCCCAGTATTGTGGGATGGGTGATCGAGAACCGGCAGATGACAATTGCAGAGACCAAGAGTGATCGCCGCCACTATCGGGAGGTTGAGGACGCCTTTGCGGTGAAAAGCAGTCAAATTCTTTGTTTTCCCTTGTTTCTGGCGGAAAATGAGGTCTATGGTGCTGTTCAGATTATTGACACCACACCGGGTAAAACCCGGCTGAATCTGGACAGGGAATATCTGGAACCCCTGCAAAATCTGGTGGATATCTGCTCTATTGCCCTGAGCAATGCGATTTTGTATTCAACGGAAAAACAAAAAGCCCTCCATTTGAAATCCGCCCTTTCCCGGATACAAAAAGAGAGTCTCATCATTGGCCAGAGTGAAAGCTTTCAAAAAAGCATGGCCCTTGTCAAAAGTTATGCAGATACGGATTTCCATGTTCTGATCACAGGCGAAAGTGGTACGGGAAAAGAATTGGTTGCTGAAAGGCTCCATAAACGAAGTGCCCGCAGGGAAAAACCGTTTCTTGCCCAGAATTGTTCTGCCATCCCGGAAACCCTCCTGGAAAGTGAATTGTTCGGATATAAGAAAGGGGCTTTTACCGGTGCCATCCGGGACCGGGCAGGGCTGTTCGAGGCTGCCGACGGGGGAACCGTCTTCCTGGATGAGATAGGGGATATGCCCATGAGTACCCAGGCCGGACTGCTCCGGGTGCTTCAGAAAAATGAGATCAAACCCCTGGGGGAAACAAAGGCAAGGCTTATTGATGTCAGGATTGTAGCGGCCACCAACAAGGACATTAAGAAAATGATTGCGGAAAATAGTTTCCGCCAGGACCTGTATTATCGGCTTTCTGTTCTGCCGGTCCACCTGCCGCCGCTGAGGGAGCGCAGGGAAGATATCCCCCTGTTGATCAAGCATTTTTTGGAAACAGAGTCCCTTAAGGCCAATACCAGAGAAAAAAAAGTGGTGCCCAATGCCATGCAGCACTTGGTGGCCTACCACTGGCCCGGAAATAT
>Ga0180007_10001925_pt1 | contig 25996 bp, 20 predicted proteins | sample MM_PC_MetaG_FD_121122 | JGI IMG/M metagenome (GOLD analysis project Ga0180007, IMG submission 121122) | Groundwater microbial communities from the Aspo Hard Rock Laboratory (HRL) deep subsurface site, Sweden - MM_PC_MetaG | ecosystem: Environmental > Aquatic > Deep subsurface > Groundwater... | reverse complement strand
TTATAACCAGCTTCCTTTACTGCCAATTTCACCTGCTCATTGAAATGCCTTTTTTTGCCTTTCGGATACGCGAAATATTTAATCTCACGGTCTAATAATTGCGCTAGTTCAACTTTTGACGATGTTACTTCTTTTCTAGCATCATCAATTCCAATATCAGCAAGAATTTTATGTGATAGTGTATGACTGCCGAAATCAATATTATTATCCTTCATAATATTTATCTCTTCTAAATTTAATATTTCACCGTTATTTCCAATAAGCCGACTCACAAGAAATATTGCAGCAGGAAGCTGGTATTTTCTTAGTATCGGATATGCATTTTCATAATTATCCTTATATCCATCATCAAATGTAATGGCAATACTAGCGCTCAAAGAATCACTTTCTTTTCCAATACCATCAATAAGCGAATCCAAATCTATGACTTTAAATTTATTCTTAAGAAATTTCATTTGTTCATCAAAATTTGCATTCGAAACAGTAATTTCAGAATCTTTCGCGATATCATCACCAACTCTATGATACATAAGCACAACTGTTCTCGATTTTTTTAGAATTCTCTTTTGCACAAAGGTATATACCCAAATTATGCCGCAATAATAGAAAATTGCGCATAAAACAGCACCAATAGACCAAGAAATCTTGTGTTTAATATTTTCCATTTTTTCAAATCTTTCCATTATCAAAAACACATATCTTCATCAGTTGATCCTCAAATCAGCTTTTTTACCCATAAGAATCCGTAATTTATTTTTTAATACCCAGATTACCGGACTAATAGGATGCGCAAAAATTGCAGGTGCAACACTTCCGATCATCCAGCAATTTTTATCACAAACTTTTACCATGTCTCTCACCTGTTTAGCTTTTTCACTATGCCAAATATCTTCCCAAGACTGTTCCCTCAAATTACCCATAGGCTGTTTTATATCCATTCCGTTGCAAGCAAGAATATCTCCATATGGATCCAGAAAAAATCCATTATCACCCATCTCACATGGCAGAAAACGCTTATTGCCATGAATAAAATTAATTAAACCAAAATTGTAATATGCGCGAAACCATGCCTTGGGTTTTTTAGATTTTAAAAGAAGGTTGATCAACTTTTCAAACTCGGCAATGATCTTGTCTTTCTTCTCCAGTTTATTGTCAGTTTTACAAAAATAATGCGAATTATGTAGAGTAGCTGTAGCATGTTCATAACCCAGTTCTTCGCCTTTTTCATACAATTTAATCAGATCCTGATAATTATGATCTTGAATGGTAGTTCCAAACCCAATATCTTTTATTCCCATCTCCCGAAGAGTCATTAATGTATCAATAGCACGATTATAACCATCCGGGATACCGCGAATCTTATCATTGGCTTCCTGCATACCTTCCAGGCTTACGCGGATACCAAGATCAGGATATTTTTTACAAAGACTTATAATTCGATCAGTAAAAAAACCATTGGTACTTATTACAATTCTCTTGGTTTTCTTATGAATAATATCAATAATTTCAGGCAAATCCTTTCGCACAAAAGGCTCACCACCGGTAATATTCGTAAAAAACATTTCCGGAAGTTTTTCAATCACATCCAAACCGATTTCATCAGCCGGCTTAGTAGGAAATTGCCACACATCGCACATATTACACTTAGCGTTACAGCGATAGGTTACGATTATTGATCCATGTAGTTTATTTTTCATTTTGTTCAATCCTTCTTTTAATTTATATTGCGGTTAATTAAGACTTTATTACTCTTTGATATATTTCCACTAATTTCTCATAATGTTTTTTAGCAGTTAATTCCTGTTCAACAAATCTACGTGCATTCTTACCCATTTCAACAACCTTATCCGGATTATTTTGAAAATATTCAATTTTAGCACGAAGATCATCGACATTCCCAGGCTCAAAAGTCAATCCTGTAATATTATCTCTGATAAGCTCCGGAATTCCGCCTATACGCGATCCAATAACAGGTTTCCCATATGCATATGCCTCAGCAATAATATTAGGAGAGTTCTCATACCACTCTGAAGGAACGATAACAACTTTAGACTTCTTTATGAGACTCTGTAAATCATCAAATTCTTTAAATCCTAAGAATTCTACATTGTTTAAACATTTGGACCTAATAAAATTCCTTATTTCTTCATCCATAGGACCAGTTCCTGCGATCCTCAACTTAATTGCTGGTTCTTTACCTACAGCATCTAACAATACCCTTATCCCCTTTTCCTTTGATATTCTTCCAGCGTACAAAATATATCCATCATCTTCGTGAGACACACCAATATTAGTAACATCAAAGAATATCGGTAGATATGTAATTTTTTCTTCAGGTATCTTATAATACTTTATAAAAACATCACGAATAAACATGCTTGGTGCGATCCAATGATCAACATATTTCTTGTATGAATTTAAAATTTTATTTCCTTTTACTTCTAATAACCCAACAATACTTGCCAATAATGACCCTTTTATACATTTTTTTTTAAGGCAACGATAGCTCCAATTAGTAAAACACTCAAAATCAGTACAAAGATTATCTGCCCCATCAAGTGCAGTAGAGTTTGGGCACATTAGCGCATAATCACTTAATCGCATAATAGTTTTTAATCCGCATTCTTTTGCAGCTTTAAAAATGGATGCTGAAAGATGCTTTGTAACACCAAATCCTTGCAAAATTTTCGGCTTTTCCTTCTCACAATAATTTTTTACTTTTAAATATGCATCTTTATTAAAAAACATATTTTTAACTGCCTTCAAATTACCCGCAATGTCTGTTTTAGTAATACTAGACAAATCGATATAATCACAAAAATATTGGCCGTATTTCGATGGCAAATTTTCATGACAATTCGTTGAAAACGGAAGAACTACATGACCATTATCTTCTAAAAGTTTCTTTGTTTTAAACATGTACGCTTCAAGCCCACCACGTCTATAATAAAATTTTGATGCAAATATGATTTTCATTAATCCCCCCTTCAATAAGAATCTTCATAATTATGCCTTTTTACAAAATATCTAAAATATTGAATTTTTGATTCCCAGTTTTTCTCTAAAATAACCATATCAACACTTTTAATGTTTCTCCCAATCTCTGCTAGTTGTTCATGCGGTATGATTACCTTTTTTCCTTTAATTGAATTAAACTCATCGGTTGATACTGCACCCTATTTTTATTTTCTTATTCTTAATAAAACACCCTCTAATAAATTCTTACTGAAAATATATTTGTGATATTTTACAAATATTAAAGCTTTAATAAGCAAGCTTTTGCTAGGATTCGTTAATCCTTCATAAGCAGAAAATGCACATTTTATTGCTACTTTCAGTTCATTATTAAAATACTCATATGACGCTAAACCTTGTAAAACATTTTTCCTGTAATTAAAATCTGTCATCATAATCTTAGTTCTTTTAATCGTTGATAATAATGAAACTGCTTTAATTCCTACTATATTTGATGAATGTTGACGATAGCTTGTCAATTGTTCCCTAGAATAAGTTAATTTACCTTCATTAAGTGAAATCATCGCTAACCAATAGTCATGTGACACATTTACATTAAATGGTAACGCCTTGCGAAGCAGTTCTTGCTTAAATAATACTGTACAGCCAGTCACATAATTTCTAAATGCCATATATTTGACATCTAACGCTCTCTCTGGAGCCATTTTATAACATTTGAAAAATGATTTTTTTAATATATCACCTTCCTCATCAATTAATCGCATATCAGAAAAAACCAAAAGATTGGGCCCCATAACTTTTTTAAGTGTCGCAAGTTTATGAGGTAACCATACATCATCCTGATCACTAAGAGCGATATACTCACCTTTACATAATGAACAAGCTTTTTCAAAATTCTTTACATACCCAAGATTTGTTTCATTAACATATAATCTCAATCCGTATTTCTTCTCATATTCCTGTAAAATAGAGATCGTACCATCAGATGACCCATCATCACAAACTACTATTTCAATATTTTTATATGTTTGCTCATATATAGATTCTAATTGTTCTCTTAAAAATTTTTCGCCATTATATGTAGTCATTGCTATAGAAACTAAAACCTCGCCCTTTAAATTTGTCATTTATACCACGCGCTTTCCTCGAATTAAAGAGTTAGGATAAAGATTGCGTGAAGCCACTTGATAACTAACTGCAAGCAAAATAGAAAATGGCAACATTAAAAAAGCGAGCTCAAAAACGCTCATAAGCAACGACACGTAGCAGATAAAGGCAATTAGCATCACACCGCTCATCAATAAAGCTTTTTCATATGCCAACAATTTTTTGCAAAATACATATGCTTTACCAATCCGGATTAAAATGAAAAACAAAATACTATAATAAAAAAAAGCGCCCAGAACACCAACTTCAAATAAAAGATTTGTAAATCCAGACCACATAAAATCTAAAGTAGACGTTCCTTTTTTTAGGCTTTGGCCTTTCACATACTTTATAAATAAAGCGCTCCTTCCTTTTGATGCTGCTCCACTAGAGAAAGAAGCAGGGCCACAACCAACGGACACAAGGATAAACTCATTTAAAACCTTAGGAACCAATAAAATCACCTGAACTTTACCAGTTGAAGTTATCAGCTCAGGTCTAGTTAAATATTTCACATAACGGTCTAGATCTACCAAACCTGTTGATAACATAACCATACAACTCAAAGAAATAAATAAAGCTAGAACACCTTTTTTTATAAATTTAACTTTTTTCATAAATAAAAAAGATATAGCAATTACCCCTAAAAAAAAATAATCTAACTCTGTAAAGGTTAAAAGATGTAATACTAGGCTGGAACATGCAATGATAAACCATTTTCTTGAATTAAGAAAAGCAGCTAAATAAAAAGAATATATAAACAACATCATCGCAAAATGTCCTAAATAATGCGCACCGTAATATCCAAATGTACCGGTAGCGGCATCCTGAATAATATTTATTTCATTACCTACAAATAAATTAAGCGATCCAAAAGTTAGCATCTGAATGATCGCTAAAAATAGTTGCACCAAACCAATAACACACAAAAAATACAAATATTTTTTTGACGTATTTTCATTTAAAACAATTAATAAAGTAATAAAAAATAAAATCCATTTAATATGACTTAACATAAAGTTTAAAGATGCAACCAAAGATACACCATTAACTAAAGCAGATAAAATAGACACCAAGCAAAATCCGAAGACATAAACAAATATGCTGTTTGTCTCCTTGAGAAAATCGCCCTTATTAACCAACTGCTTTATAACAAAAGACAAACAAAACGCAATAATAAGCAATTCGTCATAAAAGCCTAAAAAAGGCATTCCATTTAAAATTGGCATCTGATTTGTAAAAAAACCCAAAAAGATTGAGTAAACAACTATTAGAAAAGCAAATAATTCACTCCGAGGCAGAACATATAAGAATATAGCCACAGCAAAAACAAGAAAAAGCCCAGCAATTCCAAACTTTACTAAAAGGGCACTAAAAAATAATCCAACCAACAGTGTTATGAATAACTTATAAAAATGATTCATTTTAAGATACCTCATTGCTAGGCTTAAACATGCTATCAATTATCTTTAAATTTTTTTCTACCATTGCAACCAATGAATATTTTAATATCGAAATTTTTCCGTTTGCATATAAAGTAGTCAAAAGTTCTTTATCTTCAATGGTCTTTAATACAGTTCTAGCAATCGCTTCTCCGCTACAATCGTTAATCAAAATTCCATTATTACCACTTACTATAATTTCAGGGATTCCTCCTACATTTGCGGCAATCACAATTTTTTTAAAAAATAACCCTTCAACTACAACTCGGCCAAAAGGCTCCTTAGCTGAAGGTACAATTAAAATATCCATAAATGAATATATTTCTGATTTTTGATCCATAAAATCGATAAATTCAACATACTCCTGTAAGTTGTTTTCAACTATATAAGCATCACATTTATTTTTATAATCAACATTAGCTACTTGCCCTATCAATCTTAATTTAACCAATGGCTTTACCTTTAACAACAAAGGCATTGCTTTTATTAATTCAAGTTGTTGTTTATGCTCTGCTATAGATCCTACACACCCTAAATAAAACTCTTGCTTATTTATTAAATTTTCAGCTAACGTTATCGAATCAACATTATCCTCAACTTGAGATTCGTAATTATCAAAATCTAATCCATTATAGATAATCTCCGAGTTTATCTGCCCTAAAATCTTAAACTCGGATTTTATTGATTCCGAATTAAAAATAACCTTAGCAGCACATTTATTAAGAAGCCACCGATAACTAGAAAGACCAAATATAAACTTCTTATCATTTATTGACTCATGAATACTCCATATATGATGTGTTCCTGTAATAAATGCTGCTAAAGCCCCACATAAAATAACACTTGTATTGCTATAAACTATTGCTATTCTGTTTTTTTTAATATACCTTGCCAATTTAAAACTTGAAAAAAACTGATTGAATAAATTAACAAACATTCTTAGGGGACGCACCCTAGAAAAAAGTGCCCACTTATAATTAATTATTACAACCTCTACATCTTTCAATGCTAAAAGCTTCAGATATAAACTTGAATCACCAATATAAGGACAACAAACATAAACTTTATACTCACAGCTTGAGTCAAAAGAGCTGATAAGGTCATACAAATATTGTTCTGCACCCGCAAAGTTTGTAGAATGACTAACAAATAGTATCCTCTTTGTCATATCCTACCTTTTGCCTTAAATCTATTAATATATTTATCCATATCAAACAATATTCGAATTTCAGAATTAAAATAACAACTAAAAAAAGCAAACAAACCATACAAAAAAGAAACAAGCATTATTAGAGTTACGTTTCTAAAAGAAATTAAAAATAAGGGTTCCTGGATATTCGCTTGCAATAAAATATAAAGCGCTAGCATAAAAAACATAGGCAGCAATGATAAAAAGAACGTTTTAAAAATACTCCGCCACTTTTCGCGAAGCAAAAGCATACTAACAATATGCATCAGCAAATAATAAATAAAATAAGCCAAAATACACGCGATAGAAATTCCATTTAATCCATATCCATTATTAATTAGCAACAAAGCTCCTCCAATATGAATAATAATCGCAATAAACTGAGCAAACAAAAAGAAGGTTTGTTTACTAATTATATTTAAATAGTTAGAATAAATTACAGAGAAAGACAAAAAAAGAACAGAACACATATATAATATTGTCGGCTTAATTCCAACCACATATTTTGGCAAAACAATAGGAACAAAAAACATTAACATAACTGACATAGCAAACACAACAAAGGGCATAATAATAGATAATAATTTTGTACCCACAGAAAGAAATTTTCGCAATTTTTCCCGATCCTGGCCAGCACTACCATAAGATTCACCCATACGTACATATAAAACAATTCTTATTGATTCTGGAATGAAATATAAAAAACTAAATACAAGAAATGCTAGTGAAAAATGACCAAGAGCTGTTGTCCCCAACATCTTTACAATAATAATTCTATTTAAACTCATTAAAACCACAAAAACTAAACCAACTAAATAAATTGGAAAGCCACTTTTCATCATTGTAATCCAAGCATTATCTCGACAAATTTTATATTTCTGACCGGAGAATAACACCAGTAGCAATAAATATACAATGTCAACTAACAGCAATCCAAACATTTGCCCCATAAAACCAAAAGTAATAATCAAAAAAGCGCTCAAAAAACTTAAAATCGAATAAGTAGCCTGATACTTACTTATTTCTTTCATCTTATTTCTAGCTAAAAAAGAAAACTTAAAAAAAACAATCCATTGCTGCGTAAAAATAAGAAAAGGCATAAATTTCATACCTTTATCCATTATTTGATTTGATGAACTAGTAAAATGACTAATAATAAACAATACAAAAAAAGCTAAAATACTACTAAAGACAGTAAAAGTAAAAGCATTATTAAAATAACGCTTTATCATAGCATTGTTTTCTTGCCCCCTAAAAATAGGTATATCACGGCTTAAGGAGTTATAAACACCTAAATGCAGATTTTCACCGTACAACAAATATACAAATAATGCTGCCCATATACCCATTAACTCTGGGCCAAGAAATTTAGCTACGATAAATCCTCTGCCAACCCTTAATCCTTGAGTAAATATATTTGAAGAAAGTAAATACGCGATATTAACAAACAAGTTTTTTTTACTCACATTGACTCCATTGACTTAAGCGCCACAATATTTTACTGTAAACTTTATTAAACAGGAAGCGGACTAATTTAAGTTTGGTAATAAATATCAATAATCTGCGAAATTTATGAATAATAAAAATCAAGAAAACGATAAAAAAAACTTTAGATGATTTATCTTGCTCGTCCGAGTTGGAATCAATATCTGATGGTGGTATTTCCACACTAAGCATTATTTTCATTCTTTTTTTTTGTTCAACTAATCTCTTAGAAAATACAATATTACTCCAAAAGTTTTTTTTTATTTTTTTAATATCATACAAATTTATATTAAGAATTTTATCTTTGTACATTTTTTTTATTATATTTTCAGCAAAAGCCGAACGGACTATCATCAAAGAATATCCAGAAGTAGTTTCTTTTAATAAATCAGCATCCCATGCATCACCAACCGATAAATCAGCTTGATTTGAGAAGAAATCAGCACAAACCAAACACCTTTGAGGAGTGTATATGTTATTCTGAAAAAAATCTTGCCAAACCTCTCCTGAACTCAATTTTACAGAATGGCCAGACACAGCTTCAGCTTTAAAAAAGCCTGGCCAGCCACCTCCTCTATAACACATATTAACTAAACTTGAACTCCTTATAGAATGTGCTGATAACAACTCACGAGTACCCCTAAAGCTAACCATATGCCCGCACAAAAGACCTACCACAAGCTTAATATTTTTTTTTAATACTGGATATTTTTTTTGCAATAATCGCAATCCATTTACTTGACATGGCAAACCTACAAAGGCAAATTGTTCATCCGGATAACTCAGCAACTCCTTAAGTGCAACACAGTTATTAGTCGGAAAATATTTAGATGCCTTTGCACATAAAATATCCTCCTCCGTCCTAGCAACATACACCAACGAATCTATAGTTGAACCAAAAGTCAACCCCACCACTACTGCGGCATCAATTTCACCAAACCTTAATCCAGAACGAAGCACCTCCGTAACACATCCACCAGAGGCCGCATTTTTACGCAAATCCTCATCTAAAGTATTACCATAATAAACATCCCTATACTCTCCAATATCTGGATCGTTATTCGGGCAATCAAAATCCATTTTGTTAACTTTCGTATATCCCGTGCAAACATCTAAGCATTGTTTACAATTTACACATTTTCCTTTATCAACAAAGGGGATATATAAGCCATAACCTTCACTACGTATAATAGTTATGGCATCACAATCACATGCAACATAGCACGCGCCGCAACCACTGCATTTTTTTTTATCTACAACATATTGGACATTAGTTATCTGTTTACGCACTCTTTATTTACAAGTCCCTTTAACAATTCAAAGTTCTTTAAAGATACCTTAAATTGTTTTTCCATATTTATAGTTATAGTTCTTATAACCTCACTTTTATTGTCATATAAATACAACATGCCATCTATAACTTTAGCTACAAGTTCTTGCGGGGAAGCAGAACGAACATCTACAAGTAGCTTATCCCCGACAATAGGACCAATTACTCCTACAGTTTTATAGCTATAAGCTAAAGCCAATGTGGGAATATTCCCTGATACAGCCGCTACTAAAGAATGCATTCTGCATCCAACAAAAGAATCACACGCATGAATCATGCCTTTAATTTGATCTGCCTTATACTCATGTTTTAAAGCAAATACAGAATCTCTTGTTTTTACCTTATTTAATATATCAAAAGCAATTTTCCTATCATCATTATGGGGAACCGTAACATGCGGGACAAAAAGTATATTAACATTTAACTGTTCACATAAGAAATCTGATATTTTTGCAATAGAATCAACAAAACTTTCATATTTGTGTTCTCGACTATTAATCACAGGAAAAATACTTTGAGTAAACAACTGGCTTACCGATATCCCTATGACGTTTTTATTATAAATATCTTTATTTAAATCTTTCTTTACCAATTCTTGCGCAACAAATAATTCTATCGGCTTGAGAAAAAAAGCACTATCCCCCGTTAAAACAATGCGAGATTTCTTTTCTGGAACCATGTCTATTACCATATCAAAAGAAACTTTTTCCCTAATTAAAACTAACGAGGCATTCCCTATAACATGCTTTAATAAAAATTTAGATCTCTTTTTTGTAAATGGACCTAAAGTTTGTGCAAAAATAACATACGGCTTATTAAATATTTTTGCCATAACAAATGGAAACAATTCATAAAGAACTAGCTGCCAGCTACAATGATCACTGTACAGGTCCTCTCCACATAAAGAAACAATTGCATCAGTTTCTCTGAAAGGATCAATGGAATTCCTGAATTTAACAAAAGGAATGAACTTACCTACCATTGCCAACAAACTTAAAGCTAAGAACCAAATGATATCAAAAAATTTTCCAGGACGAAGTTTTGATTTCCAAAACATAGAATTAACTCTTACACCATAGTCTCTATACCTAGCACTATCTACTTCTTTAAAAAAAGAATAAAAACTAACTTTAGGATTATCAAAATATTCAGAAACTTTCTGAACAAAAGATATTCCCATTGCCATAACCCCATTATTTCTAGTGTCATAATTATCTACGACAATAATATTTCTCATCATTCCTCTTAAAATCCTATCTCATCTCTGGGATCACAACCCACTCTTGACTCGTGATATCCATTCTAGATTATCAATATACCACTGTATAGTCTTCTTTATCCCTTGCTCAAATTTTACCTTTGGTTCCCAACCCAACTTGTTTTTTATTTTACCGGAATCTATCGCATACCTCCGGTCATGTCCTAGTCTATCTTCCACAAATTGAATAAGTGATTCTGGTTTTCTTAATTCTTTTAGTATCAGCTTCACAATATCTATATTATGCCATTCATTATTGCCGCCGATATTGTATACTTCACCAGGAGTTCCTTTATGCAATACTACATCAATTGCCCGGCAATGGTCTTCTACATATAGCCAATCGCGAACATTCATCCCATCGCCATAGACAGGCAATGGTTTATCTTGTTGTGCATTGCTAATCATCAGTGGAATTAACTTTTCTGGAAATTGATAAGGCCCGTAATTGTTTGAACAGCGTGTTATAACTGCTGGAAATCCGTATGTCTCAAAATATGACCTGACCAAAAGATCGCTACCTGCCTTACTCGCCGAATATGGACTATTAGGAGACAAAGGTGTCTGCTCTGTAAATAAACCTGTTTTTCCAAGGCTACCGTATACTTCATCGGTAGATACATGTACGAATTTTTTAATATTATTTGCTTTGGCATGATCAAGTAATATCTGGGTCCCTAATACATTTGTCACCGTAAATATTTCCGGGCCAGTTATACTTCTATCTACATGTGACTCTGCCGCAAAGTGAACTACACAATCAACGTCTTTCATTGCCGCGCCAACATCTTTAGCCAAGGTGATGTCACCTTTAATGAATTTATACCGCGGATCGTTCTCTATGCTTTTTAAATTATTTATATTCCCGGCATATGTTAAGGCATCGAAATTGATGATTTTGTAATCCATATATTTATTTAACATGAAATAAATAAAATTTGACCCTATAAACCCGGCTCCACCGGTTACTAAAATTGTTTTCATTTGTTTCCTCTTTTTAATAAGCCCGCGGAGACACTTTTTAACATAAATAATTTAATTAACCGCCCGCTTCGCTCGATAAACGCTGATTAACACTGTTTAAAACAACTATTTACTCCTGCACGTATATGCTCAACGTGTTTTTAAGCAAAACACTGATTATATTTAATGCTGAATCAAAAGCAAAAATTAATTTTTCTTGTTGAGTTCATATTAAATATAATTAAAGCCGTGTAACGGCTTAAGCATATACTTTTCCCCAATCGTACTTTTTACTTTTACCTTTTTACTTGTATCCGCGTCCATCTGCGTTCATCTGCGGTTAATTTATTTTCCTAACTTCTATTTAGCTGCAAGCTAAATCTCTACACATTATCATAAACAAACTTCGGTATCGGCGATGTGCGTTCGTTTAAGATGACTCCGATAGTATGCTCTAATTTTCCGTTCATACTCATCGCGTTTTTGACTACCTGATGTCTGGCTTTGCCCTCATCAACTACCAACACAGTTCCATCAACTAAGGTTGAAAGGATTGCTGTATCTTTCTGTCCGTTAATATGCGGAGCATTGACAAGGATAATATCGTATTGCTTTTTTGCCTCTTCGATTATTTGTTTCAACTGCGATGATTCCATCAAAATCATAGAATTGATCACTGTCTTGCCGGAAGTTATCACCGAGAGATTTTCATCTATTTTATTGGTTATTGCCGGTACAGCCGCTGTGCCATCAAGAAAATTGGTAAGCCCAGGTTCTGGAGCTAAATTAAACAAACTGTTTATTGACGGTGACTTAAAATTAGCGTCGATTATCAATAGCTTGCGTTTGAGCATTTTAGAGATATAAATGCCTAGATTAGCAATGACCACCGCATTGTTCTCTTCTTTTAATGTAGAGGCAATAAGCAAAGATTTAAGGCCTTTGTTTTTTATTAACAGATAAAGCTGATCACTGACTACCTGATATGATTTACCGTAATCCTTTAGATCAATGTCAAAATCAATCAGTGTTTTATCAAATAAACTCTTTTTTGAGATAGAACCGATGACCGGAAAGCCTAATGTTTTTTCAATATCCCTAGGTGTTCGTAATGTCTGGTCGCTGTATTCAAACACAAAAGCCAGCATAACTCCCAGAAACATGCTCATAATAAAAGCTAAAACAAGGGTAACGGCTTTGGATGTACCTGTGGGTTCTAAAGCCACAGAAGCTTGCTCCATGATCTTTACGCTGGCAGGACCGATAGCTTCCACATCCTCCATGGGATTGCCGGATAATGTTTTTTCAAGCTTTGCAATGCTGGCTTCGATAAGATTTACGGTTGGATGTTTTATACCATATTTAAGCTTTAATTCAGCCAGCTGTTGTTCCAGATCAAACATAACATAAGAACGGCTAACAACATTGGCAATAACCGCTGCCCCTATAGGGTTATAATCTCTCATGCTTATTGTAAACATATTCGTATCCCGAATTGGCTCAACTCGGATATTTTCTTTTAAAGCTAAAATAGCCGAGCGGAATAAAATAGCATCTTTTTGCCCAGCTGTAAGGCTTTTTAATTTCTCGTCTTGAATTTTGGTTTGATAATCAATAAGTTTTTGCTTTAAAACTGAACTGAATTTTTTCTCATCAGCTAAAGTCCGCTTGTGCAGATTTAAAGAACGGACCACGCGGCCTAAGACAGGCTCGGATTTGACGATTTCACTTTGCGTCAAAGTCTGCTGTACATCACGCGCGCCATACATCTCCTTGTAATAAGTCGCTTCGACCTGCTTTTCAGCGGTAATCAGCATCTTGACGCTAGACTCGTAGACAGGAGTTTTTAATATCAGTCCAATGAAAACAGTGGCGCATACTGTTATCATGGTTGTAAGAATCACGCCTTTGTGCCTAAAAAGCACCCGAACATAATCGCGCAATGATGTTTCATGTGTTTGGTTATTATCCATTTATTTCTCCTCCGTATAAACACTAATTAACACAAATTTTAACGAATTAACACTAATAAACTTTGAACACTAATTAACACTAATTAAATACACTAATTTTGGACACAGATTCGTGCCCATTCGTGCATTACAGGATTCTACGCCGAATATCTATTTTATCAGCGCCGAAATTAACTAAATAACCCAAGCGGTATTTTGATCCTCTTAGGTAATAAAATAATTGTTTCTCAAATACTTGCGGCATAAGTAAAACAGATTTAATCTCAACGATTATTTTATCATCAATAACAAAATCTGGTTCATATGTTCCTATCTTCTTCCCGTCATATTCAATAGATAATTTCTTTTGTGAACAATATGTTATTTTCTTATTATCAAATTCTATACCTAATGCCTTTTGATAAATCGCTTCCTTGTGCCCAGGGCCAAGGGCGTTGTAGACATTGTAAAAGCATCCTACTATTTCATAAGCCAATTCTTTATAAAGGATTGGCTCCTTTTCTGTTTGATTTGCACAATTTAGCCTATCATCCATAATTATTTTTCCACGTTAATTTCTTTAAATTCTCGTCTTAAATCATTCGTGTCAAAACTTTATTCGTGTAGATTAGTGTTTCAGATCTATTCGTGCAAATTCGTGTCTCAAAAGACTCCTTCAGAAACTACTATCATATCACCAGAGGTAAGCAGTAAATCTTTTTCTGAGTCGCCGTTCATAACACTTTTAATATCGATCATAATTGTTTCATAACTGGGCGCGTTTTTTCGCGGCCTCAAGAGTTTCACTCTGGAAGATGAGCCGAATTTAGTGAACCCACCGGCCATGGAAATCGCCCGCAAAACTGTTGTATTTTCGGTAATCGGATATTCTCCTGGCTTGACAACCTCTCCGTAAACAAAAAACTTTCTACTGCGGGATTGCTGTAAAGAGACTACAACCACCGGATACTGCATATACCCATCCGCCAGAGCGTCTTGGATTTCTTGCTGAATTTGCGGGATTGTTAAACCCTTGACCTTAACGCTACCAATATAAGGAAAAGAAATCATTCCATCCGGAGCAACATTAACAATTCGTAAAAGTTGGTCAGGCTGTAAGACGCTGATTTCAAGCACATCATCTATCCCTATTGTATAAGCGGCAAGATTAACCTCAGGGACGTCCATTGACGCCGCAAATGATAGATTTGAACACAGACAGATAATACTCATTAAAACAATAAAACGTTTCACTTAATTCCTCCCATTCGTATTTAAATTCGTGTTAAAATTTTATTCGTGTATATTCGTGTTTTCCTATATTCGTGTTAATTCGTGTCTTAATCGATTCGTGTTTATTCGTGTCTTAAATCATTCGGGTTAATTCGTGTCTATTATTTCGCGCCATCCCCAACTAGAACTACCGGAAATGTTTTTAATAATATCTGCATATCAAGCACGAGCGACCAAGTATCAATATATTTTAAATCCAGTTTCATCCAATCATCAAAATCTGTAATCTTATTTCTTCCGCCCACCTGCCACAAACAAGTAATACCCGGCCGCATGCTCAAGCGCCTTCTATGCCAGCTATCGTAATTTGAGACCTCTGAGGGTATCGGCGGCCTAGGGCCGACTAGACTCATCTCACCTTTTAATACGTTCCAAAGCTGGGGAAGTTCATCAATACTAAATTTACGCAAAAACTTACCGATTTTTGTAACCCGCGGATCATTAGTTAATTTAAATGTTGGTCCGCTCATCTCATTTAACTGCTTGAGCCCTTCAAGCTGTTTTTCCGCCCCAATATTCATTGTTCTAAACTTATACAATATAAATATTCTCCCGTTTAATCCGCAGCGTTCCTGGGTAAAGAATACCGGATTTCCTGAGGTAAATTTTATCGCCAGATAAGTCAATGTGATTAGCGGCAGCAATATAATTAATCCGAATCCGGATAAAATAATATCAAATGCCCGCTTTAACAAAAGCTGGCCGAATTTATCCGGCGTGCTCTCAAACACCAAAAGCGGCATTCCGGAAAGTTCCTCTTGCTTCATTCTAGCCAACTTTAAATCAAAGAAATCAGCGGCAATTCTAACCGGAACACCTTCTGTTTCTAGAATTTTCAGCAAAGGTTCTATTTTTGACAGCCAGGAACGGGGCACGACGAAAAACACCTCATCAATAACATGCTCATGAATAATAGCCGTTACATCGTCGAAGCAACCAAGCACTGTATGGCCATTAACTATTTGGTCTTTCTTTGTGGGATCATTATCAATCAGCCCAATCACCCGCATTCCCCATTGCTCATGGTCTCGGATAAAATCAATAAAACTTTGGGCCCGTTTACCGGTACCGATGATCAGAATATTCCGATAGTTAAATCCTTTTCTCCGGATATTTTGGAGAAAAGAAATTAAAATTGATTTTTCAATAGACATAATGACTGCGCTTATAATAAAGCTAAGTCCAATAAAAACACGGCTGACCGCAGTGATTTTAAAAATATACATAATACTGCCAAATATAATAAAACTGGTAATACAAGTCTTAAAGATAATCAACAATACTTCGGGTATTCGTTTTACGCGAAAAGAACGATACATACCGAAATAATAAAGCAGAGATCCCCAAACAAAAAGCAATATTGGCAAAAACCCAATATCATCCTTTAACTGTATAAAAGATATTGTGTAATACTTGATAAAATGGCTTAAAAAAAAGGAAATTGTTACAATCCCCAGATCGTAAAGAAACATCAACCTTCTTAATAATTTGTTTTTTTTCTTTAACATATTTACCTTTAAACTAAAATATTCCCGCGATTCCTATGGATATCGCGTTCCTTATATACTCTCGGTTTATAGCGTCTGAGCGTACCTCAGAATATGAATAATAAACATTGCCCTTCATCTTTGGATTAATATCGTAAATAAAACCAAATTTCACCCCAGTAAGATCCTCATCAATCGTACTCTCAACATATGTACCCTTACCATAAAACGCGGTAATATCCCCCTTAAGCCGAGCAAAAAGCTGCCGAGTGAGGGCGGATGTAATTTGCCATTTATCAAATATATCTTGGCTGGACTCATTTGTATAACTGCGCTGATTAAATCCAAGCCGCATGTTTGTAATCTGATCAAGCTCATTAATTAAAGCCAAATCTATAAACGGCTCCGTAGTATTATACATAGTCTGATTATTATCAATAATATCAAAACCAGTTTTGGCTTCCACACTTAGTTGGTTTGTGAAAAAGTATCTACCTCCACCGCCGAAAGTATGCTGCTGGACATTATTGCCCGGATCATACTCTCTCAAAGCAAAGCTGTAAAATGAATTTACAATAAATTGTGAATTAAAAAAATATTTAGATTCTATGCCTAAGCCATTAAGCGCGGAATCCTGTAAATCCTGCCTGGATACATCATATAATTCATTAAAATAACGGACAGCAAGGCTTAATTGTTTGGAAACATCTTGCTCGCAACTCAGATTAAACTTATTTTTATAAAAGCTGTATCGGCCTTCGGATCGGCCGAAACCCTCTTCAAAACTGCGCGGTTCCTCACCATAATAAAAATCATTCTTTAACTTTAAGCGAGTGAATTTGGAAAGTTCATTAACAAAATTTGCCTGCATATTTACTGAAGTATTATCAAAATCACTGCGATCCGCGAAACTATGCCGGACGATATCGCCGGATATTCCCCAAGATTGTCGTTTTCCCAGATACTCAAGATTAAGTCCAAATCCAATATCAGTTATGAAATCATCGATTAGATTGCTCTGGGCATAGGTAACATTATCATCATACGTTTCACCAAGTATGCCGATTACCTTTACATCCAGCAATTCTTTATCCCATGCCCATACAAAGCTTGGATCAAACAGCCAATGCCCGATACAGGATATTATTAATATTAAGAGTATTTTACTTGATTTCATTCATAACACTTTTCTCGACAAAAAACTTTTTAAATCCACCAAAAAATCTAATTCTAAAATTAACAATTTAACCAACATATTATATTGAGAAAATAAAACTTATGATAAATCATAGCATTTATCATGCCATGCATAGATATAATATCCATTTCCATAAACTACTGATATAAAAAGATAACCAGCTACCAAACAATTCAATAGACTCTTTTTTAATCTAAGTGTCTATATTTTTCAACAATACATTAACAATACTACACATATCAGCCATGTTTTTATTAAATAAAAAACAATCTTCTGTGTAGAGAATTGCCTTATTTATATCCACAACTCACACTCATTTGGCAATTTATATAAACTGTCAACCCCTAATAACTCAATAATTATACTCTACTTATATTAGTTAGTCAACGACGATATAGCTTACAGTTTACAGCTTACGGCTTACAGCTTATGACTTGTAGCTCTGCTTTTCATGCTTTATACTTTTTTCCTTGCGACCTGGTGTCTTTGTGACCTGGAGTCCTGATGTCCTGATGGCCTTGCGACTTTGTTTCCTTGTGACGTTGTGACCTTGTGTCTTTGTGTCCTTGAGTCTTTAGTTTTCGGCTTTCTCTGCCAGGATCCGGAAAAATTCTTACTCTTAGCCGCGGGCTTGCGACTACTACTTTGATTCCGACTCGGTCTGCCTTTATGCGGTGGAGGTCGTGAAGCCTCCCCCTTAGCAGCCTCAGCTGCCTTAGAATGAAAATCATGATCACGATCAACCGGTATTACCATGCGTATCATCTTTTCGATGCAGCGCAAACTATCACGTTCCGGCGCTGAACAAAACGAAACCGCGTCGCCTTCAGTACCAGCCCGGGCTGTCCGTCCAATCCGATGCACATAAGTCTCCGGAACCATAGGCAGATCATAATTGATTACATGTGAAATCAAAGAAACATCAATTCCCCGAGCGGCAATATCAGTAGCAACTAAAACCCGAACCTCGCCTTGTTTAAATTTATCCAAAGCTCCTGTACGTGCTCCCTGACTTTTATTGCCATGAATCGCAATCGCATTGATATTAAGCTGCAGCAGACGCTTGACAACCCGATCGGCAACAAATTTCATCTGCACAAAAACCAATACCCTACTTAAATGTTTAGCCTCTAGAAGCTGAGCCAAAAGTAGATCCTTATTATTCTTATCCACAAAAAACACTTTCTGCTCAATTCGTTCTACTGTTGGCTGATCAGGAGTAACGCTGACAAAAACAGCATTATCTACGAGCGTTTTCGAAAGTTTAACTACTTCCGGTTCCATAGTAGCTGAGAAAAAAAGTGTCTGGCGTTTTTTAGGAAGCTTAGCGACAATCCGCTTAACATCATGAATAAAACCCATATCCAGCATTCGATCAGCTTCGTCTAAAACAAAAACCTCAATAGCATCTAAATGGACATGACGCTGATTCATCAAATCCAGCAAACGGCCCGGAGTAGCGACAATAATTTCCACACCACTTGCCAATGCCCGCACCTGATGATTTTGGCTAACACCGCCAAAAATAACTGTATAGGAAACTTTTAAATATTTTCCATATTTTTTAACACTATCTCCGATTTGCGCGGCCAGCTCTCGAGTCGGAGCCAAGACCAATACCCGAGTCTTACCTTTTACCCGCTTACCCGGATTTTTCGCCAAATATTGCAAAATCGGCAAAGTAAAAGCTGCTGTTTTTCCTGTACCGGTCTGCGCGCAACCGATCATATCTCTGCCGCTAAGCAGATGCGAGATCACTTGCTCCTGTATCGGTGTAGGCGTGTGATAACCGCTATCTGATACCGCGCGCTGCAGCTCAGGCATAAGCAAAGTAAATGCTCCAGTTGCTATAATTGGGTGTGCCGATTTATTATTAGATTTATTCATATTCCTCTTTCCGTATTGCGTATCGCGTATTGCGTATCGCGCATTGTTTTATTGTCTTCTGTTTTCTATTTTTTAGAAATTAGCGCAATTAGTAATTAGAAATTTGTTCTCTGTCTTCTGCTTTTTCTATCGTCCTTCGTCTCTAGTCCTTCTGTTCTCTGTTTTTCTTTCTTTTCCTAACCCCTATAGCCCCTGCCTTTTACTGTATCGCCAGGGTGTCTAAATCAATATTAACCAAAGCGCTGTCTACCATTTTAGTCAGCTGCATAATTGAATTAATATTTTCCTGATTAAATTTATGTTTCTTGACTTGCGTACTGAGGTTTAATACGCCAAATACCTTATTATTACTTTTTAAGGGAACAGTCAAGGCTGCGCTTAACTGCGGCTGATGCAAACGGCTGAGTAATCTCGACTGTTTAAAATTCTGATCAATAAAAATAACTTTCCCCTCCACTGCTGCCCAGCCAGCCAGACCTTCACCTTTTTTCACAATGGCTTCTTGAGCAATCTGCTCGGGAATGCCTTTAGAAAGTTTGATCTTAAGATTTTCAAATTTAGAATCAAATAACATTAATGATCCCCGCTCAGCGTCAATCCCCTGGCCAGCGGTTTCAAATAAAGCCTGCAGCATTTTGCTAATATAAAACGGAACCTCAGGAGTTTTCTGTGTGTCGAAATTTAAACGATTGGGATTTGAGGTCTGAGTAACTTTATCCATGCCGTTTTGGAACATAAAATTAGCAATTTCCTGAAACAGCTGAACAATTGGTTTGATGGAAGCAAAAGAATACACTTTAACATGCTCTACGGCTTCAATCAAAGCATTTATCTCCAGTCCCAAGTTTTGACTTAAATTAAAATATTCAGGGTAAGTTCTTCTTTTACCCAATATAATCGGACCGATCAGAATATAGGCTTTAATTACATTGTTCAGTGATTTAATCGGAATAATCACCCGATTCATATAATAAGGACAAACATCATAATGAATATTATCCAGATGATCAATAAAATGCTCTTTTTCCGTCAGCAGTTTATCACAAGAACAAGGCTGCGGAGATAAAATTAAACAGCCATTACACACGGAAAAAGCTTTGCTTGAGGAAAATATGGTTTCAAAACAATAATTACTTGGCTGACTGAGCACGGTTAAGGGCATACCGCTGATATCAATCACCCGAACACTTGCCCCGATTACTTGGGCAAAATATTCCTGAATTGTTTTCCACTTATTGGAATCGATTAGTTCAAAAAATTCGTTTTGATTCATAATAATCTACTAGACCTTGACCTGTCCGCGTTTAATTCCGTATAACTTCATTTTATTGTATAAAGTTGTCCGGTTAATCCCCAGATAAGCTGCTGTGCGCGTGCAGTTCCAATTAGTATGTTCTAAAGCATCAATCACAATATCTTTTTCCGGATGCTTTAAAGCATTTTTTAATGAATAGCTGGCTTTTTCTTCAATAACTTCTTTTTTATGATTATGATTGCGGATTGAATCCGGCAAATCATTTACTTCAATGGTATTACCTTTGACTAAGATACAGGAGCGCTCTACTGTATTTTCCAGTTCTCGAATATTTCCCGGCCAAGAATATTTCATTAAAGTTTCCATTGCTTCTGGGCTGACTTTATCAATCATCCCCCCACTGCGATTAGTGCGCATTAGATTGTATTTTTCCAAGAAATGATCAACCAGCAATGGAATATCGCCTATTCTTTCTCTTAAAGGCGGCAGATTAATGCAAATAACATTCAAGCGCCAGAACAAGTCACCGCGAAAACCGCGCCTTTGCACCAGTTCTTCTAAATTCTGATTAGTAGCGGCAATAACTCTTACATCTGATTTAAGGGTCTGCATATCACCTACTCGTTCATACGCGCCTTCTTCTAACACTCTGAGCAGTTTAACCTGAAGGCTGGGCGAACAAGTATCAATTTCATCTAAAAGCAATGTTCCGCCATTAGCCAGCTCAAATCTGCCGGCGCGGTCTTTGATTGCTCCGGTAAAAGCACCTTTTACATGTCCAAATAATTCACTTTCTAATAAAGTTTCCGGCAAAGCGCCGCAGCTGATTTCAATAAACGGCTGGCCGCAACGCATACTATCCGCCTGATGTATGGCTTGAGCAATTACTCTTTTCCCGGTACCGCTTTCTCCGAAAATTAATACAGTAGATGGGGTATCGGCAATTGATTCAATCATTGAATAGATCTTGAGCATTTTCGGATCTTTGCCCAATACGGTATGGAATCTATAACGTTTTTTTTCGGATTTAGGAGATTTTTCTTCTGAGACAGGCAAATTTTCCAATTCCCCTGATTCCTGTTTAAGTTTATTCTGACACTGAGCTATTTTCTCGATCAGCTCCTTGATCTGTTCATCATCTATTGGTTTAGACACATAATCATATGCTCCCAAACGCATAGCCTCAACCGCGGTTTCAATCTTACCATAAGCGCTCATTAATACTACTTCGGTGCGCGGATAGTCTCTTTTTACCTGCGTTAACAGAGCCAAACCGCTTAGTTTAGGCATTTTCATATCTGTCATAATAATATCCACCGGATATTTTTTAAGAATTTCCAATGCCTGCGCTCCGTCTTCAGCAGTGCTGACATTATAGCCTTCATATCTTAGGATTTCTTTGAGTGATTTCCGTACCAATGGCTCATCATCAGTTATCAAAATATGCGTTTTCATGATATGTCTCCTATGGGAATTGAAAAACTAAATTTAACTCCTCCTTGAGCCATATTTTCAACTTCAACTTTTCCTTTATAACAATCAACGATTTCTTTGATAATTGCCAAACCTAGTCCTTGACCTTTGGTCTTTGTACTAAAAAACGGTTCAAACAGCCTTTGCTTGATATTCTCAGGAATACCTTTACCGTTATCGATAAAATCAATCTTAATAAGATTATTAGAATAATCGCTTTTAATTGTTATTTGCCCCTTGCGCTTAAGTGAATCAATTGAGTTTTTAATACAGTTAAGAAATATCTGCTGCAATCCGCAATCCTTGATTTTCGGCAGCTCCTGAGCAAAATCAGTGTTTATCTCAATCTGGCGATAAGCCAGCTCGTGCTTATAGAAATCCAAGGCCTGAATTATTACTTGATTTACATCAACCTGGACCCGATTGATTGTATTTTTATTACGATTCCCGGCAAATGAAAGCTGCATCAAAGAACGGATAATACTTTCCATTCTTTTTAATCCTGACCGGGTTTCCATTAAGTATTCATGAATGATTTCATTATCTTGAGAATGCATTAAAGCCAGCTTATTATAACGGATCGCTCCATCCAAGGGATTATTCAGTTCATGCGATACGGCTGAAGCAAAATTAGTCACTGCAGTGGAATTTTTAAAGCAATCCAGCTGTTTTTCCAAATGCTCACTAAATACAATCCGGTCAATTGTGCCGGCCGCACAGCAAGCAATCGCACTAACATATGAAAGCTCTTTAAGCGAAAACGGCTGGCCGCTGGCTTTTTCAGTTACATTTAACACGCCGAGTAAACAGCCGTCATACATCAATGGCACGGATAAAAATGAATGCGTGCGATAATTTTTTGTACGGCAAAGTTCTTTAACAACTGTATTGGTTCGCACATCTTCAACCAGCATTGCTTGTTTATTCTGAGCAACCATGCCGCTAATCCCCTGACCAAGCTTTACCCGCTCGCCAAGAATCGAAGCGCTTTTTTCTCCTCGAGCTACCCGCACCACAATATCCCGATTGTTTTTATCTAATAGCAAAATTGACCCGCTATTAGATTCCAGAATATCCAAACATTGATTAAGTATTGATTCTAAAAAATTTTGCATACCAAACCCTTCGAGTATTGAGTATCGCGTATTGCGTCGTGCGTAGTGCGTTAATTTTTATATAATTCAAATAATATTAGAAATCGTAGGGGCGCTGCTTGCCTGCGCCCGTTTATTAATAATTTCATTGGTTTTTGATAATTGTATATTATTACGGGCCGAGGCAAGCGCGGCCCCTACCTTGTGTCCTTGTGACCTTTTAATCGCTTTCAGCGATTTGCTTTTTAACATATTCCGCGATTTTATGTTCTGGAAATTCTCGCAAAATCCGATCGTATATTTCTTGAGTTTTCACTGGATCATTGAGCTTATTTTTATAGATTTGGGCCATGAAAATCAAGGTATCCGGACCAAGTTTATATTTTTTATCCAAACTCTTAATATAATCCAAAGCATCTTGCCAGCTGCTCATTTCCATATAAGCCTGAACAATCATATTTTCAGATAAAATACTGACTTTAGTATTTGGATAAGTATCCGCAATATTCTGATAATAATCAATTGCGGTTTTATACGCCTGAACAGCTGCCACAGTGTCTTCATTTTTTATATAATAGCGGGCAATGTACATCGGCAATGACAAAGCTTGGGATGCTTTAGGATACTGCTTAATGATCTGATCAAATAGTTTTAAAGCCTCTGGCCATTTCTTTTCCTGTTCATAGCTCTGGGCTTTTAAAAACACAGTATTTGCTGCCAGCTCTTGATTGTCCTTAAATTGCTCAATAACTTGATCATATTCTATCCTAGCCTGGTCAAACTCATTATTCGCCATATAAAGTTTAGCAATTTTAAATTTAGCATCCAAGGCAAATCCTGTCCCAGGCTTAACTTCAATGATCTTTCTGTACATATCCACTACCCGGTTAAATTCATAGCTAGGCACAGAGCCTTGATTAATAAAGATCGGTCTTGCCGCCTGATCAGCATGCCAGACCATTCTTTCCAGCTTGTACTGCTCACTGCAGCCACTGCACATAAAAGCAGTGCTTAATCCTATGACTAAGATTAAAAATTTAAAATTTTTCATCTTATCCCCTTTTTGTTTTCAGTATTGCGTCATGCGCATCGCGCTAACAGTATTGCGTATCGCGTCGTGCGTATTGCGTTTAGAAATTAGTGCAATTAGTAATTAGAAATTTATTCCCTCTTTTTGCTTTAGTTCTTACTTTTTAGAAATTAGTGCAATTAGTAATTAGAAATTTATTTTCTCTTTTCCCTTATCAACAGATACGCTTTAGTTGTGGTAATCGTTATTACTAAGTTTATAAATAATGTCAGGAAAACACCCATAATCATTATTACAAAACTGATCTCAGGAAAACTTCTTTTCATTAATTCAAATAAATTAGATTTTAATAAAACAATCGGAAGATAGGCCATTAAGGGAATAATTACTAAAAAACAAGCTGAAAATATATTAGTCAGCACATAAACCAGGTTTTTAAAAATCGCGGTAATAAAGTTCTTATTATCAATCATAATCGCGGTCTGAGTAAAAACAAACATACTTTGCACCAAAGCCGCGCTGAATAAAAATACAAATAAAAAGATCATTTTCCAGGTCCCTGATGCAATCCCGAGAAAACTAGGACCTTTCATTAATATCTTAATTAATATTTTATTTTCTATTGTCTGCATAAACTGCATTATGAAAAACACTAATACAGAGATAATTACCAGATTAATATATTTAAACAATGTTTTTTTAGCAGCTGGCTTAAAGCTAAAATCCTTAGTCTGATTATAATCCGCAACAGCACTGATTGTCATTCCTACCACAAAAGTCCCGATAACTATAGCGCTAAAGTTCTGAAAATAATTAAACAACTGGGAAGTTAATATAAGGTTAAACGGATAATGGAGAAACTTCTCGCCAAAGAATCTTAAAACAATCGGTGCGGAAAACTTAGTAAACGGCGGCTGAATAAACACAAAAATCGCGCCAATAGCAATTAACTCAATCAGCGCCATGACCGTAAACGGCATCATGATTTTACTTCTTTTTGCGCATACTTCTAAAAATAAAGCCCAGGACTTACCAATAATCGATGTTTGCGTTATTGGCTGGTTTTTCATATTATATCCCATTGTTTACTCCTAACTACTTTGACAATCTGGATGATTGTTAAACTTACTATTAATTATACAAACAAAATCAATTAAAGTGTTGATTTTTTTGGAAACTTACCAAAGTCAACACTGTTGTTTTTTTTAGACACATTACTCAAAAAAAATGATAACGTTGAAGTATACCTGATGAGAGTATTTTTGTCAACTTATCAACCTGTTTATTTCCAAACCTTTACATATTCTAAAAAACAAAAAAAATAGCGCCCAAGGATTTTTGTCTCATCCCTGAGCGCTATTAGATTTTATAACTTTTGACTTGATTTGTCAACACTTTTTACAACCAATAGCTAATAGTTGTTAAGTATACAAATAAACGCACATGGTTTTTTACATAAAAAGCTCTTTGAAAGTATACAAATAAGCACACATTAAAGAGAAATTTCATTATAATAACTTCCAAAAAGGAGGTTAAAT
>Ga0180007_10001924_pt1 | contig 25997 bp, 32 predicted proteins | sample MM_PC_MetaG_FD_121122 | JGI IMG/M metagenome (GOLD analysis project Ga0180007, IMG submission 121122) | Groundwater microbial communities from the Aspo Hard Rock Laboratory (HRL) deep subsurface site, Sweden - MM_PC_MetaG | ecosystem: Environmental > Aquatic > Deep subsurface > Groundwater... | reverse complement strand
GTTCCTTGGTTGACGTTGAAAATCAAGACGACTTGATTAGCAAATCCTTTAGTCATGACATTGACGAAGAGGCAGATAACTTAACCCTCCAAGCCAAACTAGAATACTCTGCCCTTTCATATAGTCAAAATGATCTTGACCAACTTCTTAGTCAAGCCATCAAAGAAAAAATTCCTTCCAATTTTGAAGTTAGTCAAAATAGCGAAGTTGAAGTAGCCCCGGCTACTTTAAATAAAGACAACACTGCCACTATTGAAGTTGCTTTCAAGGCAAAACTAATTCCAAAGATTGATTTTACTGACATCAAAAATAACCTAAAAGGAAAGTATCCAAACATTATCCAAGATTATTTAGCCACTTTACCAAGTTTTATCAAAGCCGATATTATTATTACTCCAAACTTGCCGGAGAAACTGAAAACCCTACCTCGTATCACCAAAAATATTTTAATCGAACTCAAAATAAAATAATCTAAAATATGAGTGTTGTCTATATTAAAGCCCCGATTCCAGATCCAAGAGTAACTGCTCAAAATCAAAAACGCCTTCTTTTTTTCTTTAATTTAAAAAAATTAATTCCCACCATCATGATCACCGTTGGCGCTTCCCTTCTAATTTCTGTCGGCTACCCAATTGTTTCTTACGAACTAACCTTAACAAAAGATACCAAACGAACTCGATTTATCAGTCCGGTTCCAAAAGAATCTATTGCAGAATCAAAAGGTATATTAAGCCCAACCTCTCCTAATAATCCTCAAGTTTTAGCAGTTCAAACCCAGAATCAAGGTGCAACCGTTAACTACTCAAATATCAATAGCTGGTTTAATTTTTCAAAACCTCAAATTTTTCTTTCTCCATCAAGAATTACTCACTACACTATAAGCATTCCCAGATTAAAAATTAGTAACGCCACTGTCACTATTGGTGGCGACGACCTTGACGCCAGCTTAATTCATTATGGTGGCACTGCTTATCCGGGAGAAGCCGGCAACTCAGTTATTTTTGGTCATTCTGTTTTGCCTCAGTTTTACAATCCAAACTCTTATCGTTCAATTTTTTCTTTAATTCCTACCTTAGATAATGGCGATGAAATCTTTATCAGTTACGACGGCATTTCTTATAAGTATATAGTTTATGATTACTACGAAGTAGCTCCGGATGAAGTTGATATTTTAGAACAACGTTACAATCAAAAAGAATTAACTTTAGTTACTTGCACTCCTCCCGGAACTTACTGGCGTCGTGGCATAATTAAAGCCAGACTAAAAGAGATATGAATCACCTTGGCATTGATTTTGGTTTAAAAAACATTGGCTTAAGTTTGGCCGAAGGTCCTTTAGCCTCTCCCTTAACCCAGAATTTTTATACTTCAGATGAAAAGATGTTTCAGTTTCTACTTCAATTAATTAAAGAGCACGAAATTGAAGTTTTAGTTATCGGTATCTCTGAAGGAAAATTAGCCACAAAAATAAAAATATTTGGAACCAGACTTAGTCAACTAACCAACCTTCCCGTCCACTATCAAGACGAGACTTTATCCAGTTACGAAGCCAAAATTAAGATGATCCAAGCTCATGCTCCCCAAAAAAAACGAAGGCTTGATCACAAAATTGCCGCTACAATAATTCTTCAATCTTATCTTGATGACTTGACCAATCACTGATATGATAAACTTATTAATGATCATTATAAAGGAGACTATATATGTTTAAAAACGTTATTGCACCTGTCCAAGCTTGGTTGCTTTCTCGTGGTCAATGTGTTGGTTGTGGCCAATCTTTAAAAGATGGCAAATCAACAAAATTAAATAATCAAAGAGAAAAAATTTCATGTAAGTGTGGTCGTATCTTTGTTTATGAGTTAAAAACCAAAAAGTATCGCCGAGCCTTATTTGAAGAAGTTTAAAGCAATGTTTAAAAAATTTATTTCCCTTGGATTATTATTTTTGACAATTATTTTAATTACATGTTTTACTTGGTATCAATGGGTGATCAGACCCATTAACCCAAAAATAATTGACCCTCAAGTTTTTGTTATTCCTCAAGGTCAAGCCACCGGTACTATTGCTAAACGCTTAAAACAAGCCAACCTAATCAAATCAGATATTGCTTTTAAATTGCTCGTAGATCAAAAAAACTACTCAAATAAACTTCAAGCCGGAGACTTTAGATTGACCCCATCTATGGATCTTGAAACCATTATTGAATCTCTAACTCACGGTAGTTTGGATTATTGGATAACTTTCCCGGAAGGCTTAAGAGTCGAACAAATTGCTGAATTATTATCAGAAAAAACTTCCAATTTTTCAAAAACTGAATTTATTGTGGCCGGAAAACCTTACGAAGGTCGGCTTTTCCCGGATACCTATTTAATTCCTGAAACCGCCTCTACTCAAGATATTGTCAATCTTTTAGTTGATACCTTTAATCAAAAAAGTCCAACGCAAGACGAAACCTTAATTATTCTAGCTAGTTTAATTGAAAGAGAAGCTAAGCATCAAGAAGATAGGCCAATAGTAGCCAGTGTTCTACATAATCGCCTTGACATTAACATGCCTCTTCAGATAGATGCCACCGTTCAATATGTCTTAGGTAAACAAGGGGAATGGTGGCCAAATAACTTAACTTTTGAAGATTTAAAAACTCTTTCTCCTTATAATACCTATCAAAATGCCAGTTTACCCCCTGGACCAATCGCTAACCCGGGTTTAAATGCTCTAAAAGCCGCTGTCAATCCAGATACCACTGATTATTTATATTATATCTCCGATGAAAACGGCTACAATCATTATGCCAAAAATTTAGAAGGTCACAATGCCAATATAAAAAAATATCTTGACTAGGCATAATTTACTTCTTGACTTTATCTTGTAATCTGTTAGTATACTCTAATCGTAGCCTGTTATCAGGCTAGCTTTTGTTCGTCCATTTCTTAATTACACTTTTTATCAAAAAGTCATTAAAGGAAAAAAGTGATTTACATTTATAACCTTAACATTTTTATTTAGTTTTTAAATTCAAACAAACGGGTTAGTCACCCGTTTTTTCTGTTTTTTTAAGTCATGTCAAAAAAATCTAAACGAATCAATTGGAAAACCCAACCAAAAAACCTTCCGGAGCTTGATCTCCTTAAGGTTCAAAAAGAATCTTACCAATGGTTCATGTCCAAAGGTATCACTGAAGCTATTAAAAGTATCTCTCCAATTAACGATTTTACCGGTAAAAATTGGCAACTAGAATTTGATGACCATTTAGTTGGGGTTTCCAAAAGATCTCCAGAAGTTGCTAAAGAAAAAGGTTTAACTTACGACGTACCCATAAGGGTTAAAGCCAAATTAACCAATCTTCAAACCGGAGAGACCACTAAGCAAGAAGTTTTTTTGGGTGACATTCCTCAAATGACTAATATTGGCACTTTTATTATCAACGGTATCGAAAGAGCAGTTGTAAGTCAACTCGTTCGTTCACCGGGAGTATTTTTTTCCGGCACCATGGACCCGTCCACCGGTCGCAATCTTTACCAAGCAGAATTAAGACCATTAAGAGGTTCGTGGCTTGAAATAAATATTTCTAGATACAATACCATCACCGTTAAAATCGACAAACACCGAAAAATATCAGCTACCACCCTTCTTCGAGCAATTCAACCAACTACAGACGAAGAAATTATCAACCTTTTTAAGGATGTAGATACCGATCAAAAACACCCTTTTATCTTTTCAACTCTAGAAAAAGATCCTACTAAAACCCACGAAGAAGCTTTAATCGAAATTTACCAAAAAATGAGACCTGGTGAGCCAGCAATTATCGAAAATGCCAAAGACCTACTTCATAAAATGTTTTTCGATCCTCGTCGCTACGATCTTGGTGACGTTGGCCGTTATAAACTTAACCGACGTTTAAAGTTAGATGTTCCCGCTGACACCAGCGTTCTGACAAGAGATGACATCATTGCCTCTATAAAGTACCTAATTGCCCTTCAAAACGGTCAAGGTAAGGTCGACGACATCGACTCTCTTTCTAACCGAAGGGTAAGACGAGTGGGTGAGTTAGTTGCCACCACTTCTTTCAGACTTGGTTTACTACGATTAGAGAGGTCAATTAGAGAAAAAATGAGTCTTTCAAAGGCAGATATTGAAATTACACCCAGCTTATTGGTTAATCCTCGACCGGTTATTGCCGCTGTTTCAGACTTTTTTAGAAGAAATCGCTTATCTACTATTCTAGATCAAACCAATCCTTTGGCTGAAATTGACAATTTAAGAAGACTTTCAGTTATGGGTCCAGGTGGAGTTACCAGGGAAAGAGCTAGTTTCTCCATGCGTGATATCAATGCTAGTCAGTATGGTCGTATCTGTCCAGTTAGATCTCCAGAGGGACCTAACATCGGCCTAGTTACTTACCTTGCTCTATATGCTCGCGTTAATCCCTTTGGGTTTTTAGAAACACCTTACAGAAAAGTAATCAAGGAAATCAAAGAGACAAAAACAAATATTAAAGTTACTGATGAAATTGTTTACTTGTCTTCAGATGAAGAAGAAAATCACTACATTACTCACGCCGAAATTAATTTAGATAAAAATGGATACATAGTAGATCAATGGATTCCAGCTCGTTATCAAACAGAGTATATCGAAGTTAATAGTAAGCAAATTGAATTTGCTGATGTTGTTCCTCACCAAGTGGTTGGTACTTCAGCATCCTTAATTCCTTTTATAGCCCATGATGAAGCTAATCGTGCCCTCATGGGCACACACATGCAATGTCAGGCAGTGCCTTTAGTTAAACCAGACTCTCCAATTGTTGGTACTGGAATGGAAAAAATAGTAGCTCAAGCCATGAATCGAGTTATTAAATCACTAACTTTTGGAATAGTAACTTACGTTGATTCAAAAGAGGTTATAATTAAATCATCTAGCAAAGATATTAAAAATATTACAGAAACTCTTCCAAATTTTGTATCTATTTCCAAAAACGAACTTCATTATCAAATTTCCAAGTTTTTAAGAACCACTCAGTCTACTTGTTACTCTCAGACACCTTTAGTTTCTGTTGGAGATAAGGTAAAAGAGGGAGACTTAATTATTGATGGCCCTGCTTGTGACAATGGAGAGTTATCTTTAGGTCAAAATTTAATTATTGCTTATATGAGTTTCGAAGGCTTGGATTATGAAGACGCTATTATTATTTCAGATCGTTTAGTTAAAGAAGACATTTTAACCTCCATAATGATAAACGAATACGAAGCTAAAGTAATGGATACCAAATTGGGAGCAGAAGAGCTAACCAGAGATATTCCCAATGTTGGTGAGACCGAGCTAGCTAATCTTGGAGAGGATGGTATTGTTGTTGTAGGTTCACAAGTAGAGCCAAACGATATTTTAATTGGTAAAATTGCCCCCAAAGGCGAAACTGAGCTTACCGCAGAAGAAAGATTACTAAGAGCTATCTTTGGAGAAAAAGCTCGTGAAGTCCGAGACACCTCCCTTAGAGTTCCTCACGGAGAAGCCGGTACTGTGATTAATATTAAAACTTTCGATCGCGAAAAAGGTGATGAACTTGACCCTGGAGTCATTAAAAAAGTAAAAGTTCAAGTTGCTCAAATGAGGAAAATCCTAACTGGAGATAAATTAGCCGGTCGCCATGGAAACAAGGGAGTTATCTCAAAAATAATTCCAACAGCTGACATGCCCTACTTTGAAGATGGCACTCCGGTTGACATTATCATTTCTTCATTATCAGTTCTGGCTCGTATGAATTTAGGCCAACTTTTAGAAGCTCAGCTAGCTTGGGCTACAAAAAAATTAGGATATAAAGTTGCCCTTCCGGTTTTTGAGCATGTCAAAGAAGAAGTTGTTCAAAAAGAATTGGAAAAAGCCAATCTTCCCATAGACGGAAAAGTTAAGCTTTTTGATGGTCGTACCGGTGAAGCCTTCGAGGAGAAAGTTGCCGTTGGTGTTGCTTATATTCTTAAACTGATTCACATGGTCGAAGATAAAATCCACGCTCGTTCAACTGGTCCATATTCTCTAGTTACTCAACAACCTTTAGGGGGTAAGGCTCAAATGGGAGGTCAGCGTTTAGGGGAAATGGAGGTTTGGGCTTTAGAAGCGCATCGGGCCGCTCACACTCTTCAAGAAATGTTAACCATAAAATCAGATGACGTTGTTGGTAGAGCCAAAGCCTTTGAAGCTATTGTTAAGAGCCTTGATATTCCCGAGGCCACTGTTCCAGAGTCTTTCAGGGTTTTAGTTAAAGAGTTAAACAGTTTAAGTTTAAATATCATTCCTGGAGCAGTTATTGATGACCTTAAAGAAGATGAAGATAATGATTTAGACATATGAATAAACTAACAGATTTTGCCAGCCTACAAATAAAACTTGCTTCACCGGAAGTAATTAAAGCTTGGTCTCATGGAGAAGTTTTAAAACCGGAAACCATTAACTATCGAACCTTAAAACCGGAAAAAGATGGTTTATTTTGTGAGAAAATTTTTGGTCCGACCAAAGATTGGGAGTGTTATTGTGGAAAATATAAACGTATTCGTTATCGAGGTATTATCTGTGATAAATGTGGTGTAGAAGTTACTCAAAGCAGGGTTCGCCGAGAACGCATGGGTCACATCAAACTAGCTTGTCCGGTTGTTCACATTTGGTTTTTCAAAGGTTCTCCCTCCAATCTTTCTTTAATTTTGGGAATTTCACCAAGAAATCTATCCGGAGTTATCTATTTTGCCAAGTATTTAGTTATGGAGTCTCATGAAGATGTCAAAAAAGATATCTACAAAGATTTGGATAAACAATTTTCTGACAAAGTAAATATTTTAAAAGAAACCCTAAAGCAAGACATTAAAAATACCAAAATAGAAGGAGTTAAGTCAATTGAAACTATCAAAAAGAAAATCAAAATTAAAGAGCAAATGGAGATGTCCGTCAATGAAGCTGAGTTAAAAATTAAAAGAGCCATTGTTTCTCTAAAAGAAAATTTCGCTTTAGAACAAGACACTTTAAAAGAAATCTACAGTGCCATTCAAGCTTTAGTTAAAAAAACTAATCAACTTACAGTTTTATCAGAAGAAGAATATTTAAAATTAGTTGAGTATAATGCTACTGACTTTATCAAAGTTGGCATGGGAGCAGAGTCTGTTTTAGAAGTTATTAAAAAACTTGATCTTGAAAAATTAACCGAAAAATATCGTGATGAAGTTAAGAAATATACCGGCCAGCGTCAAATAAAAGCCAGTAAGGTATTAAGAATCATTGAAGGTTTCAAAAAAGTTGGCATTGAGCCACATTGGATGATCACTACACTTTTACCGGTTTTACCTCCAGATTTAAGGCCCATGGTTCAGTTATCAGGCGGACACTTTGCTTCAAGCGATATTAACGACCTCTACCGAAGAGTCATTAATCGAAACAACCGTCTAAAACACTTAATGAACCTTGGCGCTCCGGAAATAATTTTAAGAAACGAAAAAAGAATGCTTCAAGAGTCTGTTGATACTCTTATAGATACCTCTCAAGCTAAAACTATTAGACGACGTGGCACTAAAGAACTTCGTTCTTTAGCAGACATGCTCAAAGGGAAACAAGGTCGTTTCCGCCAAAACTTGCTTGGAAAAAGAGTCGACTACTCAGGTAGAAGTGTTATCGTGGTTGGTCCTCATTTAAAATTAAATCAAGCTGGTATCCCAAAATTAATGGCTTTAGAAATATTTAAACCATATGTTTTAAGGGAAATTATTAATCGCAGTTTTGCTCCAAATGTTAAAACAGCCAAACACTTTTTAGAAAGAAAACCTAAAGAAGTTTTTGATATTTTAGAAGATATTACCAAAGACCATCCTATTTTATTAAATCGTGCCCCCACATTACATAAACTTGGTATTCAAGCCTTTTATCCGGTTTTAGTGGAGGGTAGTGCCATTCAGCTTCATCCTTGTGTTTGTTCCGGTTACAATGCTGATTTTGATGGAGACCAAATGGCAGTTCACGTTCCATTATCAAAAGATTCTCAAAAAGAAGCCATTGAATTAATGATGCCTGCCAACAATTTACTTAAGCCGGCCGACGGTTCACCAATTACCATTCCCAACAAACAAATGGCTCTTGGCATTTATTACATTACTTCTATAGATTCTCAAATAAAACCAGATAAAACTATCTATTCATCCTCGAAAGAAGCCATCTTTGCCTATCAATCAAATTATATAAAAATTCGTCAATTAATCAAAGTTAGGTTAGATCAAGAAATTATAAAAACTTCCGTAGGTAGATTGCTTCTCAATGAAAAACTACCAAAATCTTTAAGATTTATCAATCAGGACATTACAGCTTCCAATATTAAGAACTTAGTTAAAAAAGCCATTACTACTTATTCCAAAGAAGAAACCGCTCAACTAATTGATGATCTTAAAGACCTTGGCTTTAAGGGAGTTACTTTGTCTGGATTATCAGTAGCTGTTTCCGACTGTAAAATCATTAAAGAAAAACCAACCATCATCAAGAAAGCAAACGCCAAAGCCCTTCTTATTGAAGAAAACTATAAAAATGGTCTAATTACCAGAGAAGAGAAAAGAAGGCTTAGTATCGAACTTTGGATGGAAGTTACAGAATTAATTGCCAATAAAACTTGGGATAATTTTGATGAATCAAATGCCGTGAAGGTTATTATTAAATCAGGTGGAACCCGTGCTTCCAAAGATCAAGTCAAACAATTAGCCGCCATGCGTGGATTGGTGGTTGATCCTTTGGGAAAAATCGTCGAACTTCCAACTAAGTCTAATTTTAGGGAAGGTTTATCAATTTTCGAGTATGTTACCTCTTCAAGAGGTTCAAGAAAAGGTTTAACTGACTCAGCCATCAAAACAGCCGACGCTGGTTATTTAACTCGTCGCCTAGTTGACGTTGCCCACGACATGATTATTCGTCTTGATGACTGTAAAACTAAAGAAGGTTTAGACATTAAAAGAAAAGGTGATCGTAGCAAATCTTTTGCCATCAGACTTGTTGGTCGTTTTTCAGCCGAAACAATAAAAATCAATAATAAAGAAATTGTTAAAAAGAACAAAATAATTTCAGAAGAAATTGCTAAAAAAATAGATAAATCAAAAATTGAATCAGTTAAAGTCAGATCTCCATTAACTTGCCAAGCCAAACACGGTCTTTGTGCTACTTGTTATGGTTGGGACTTTTCTACTAAAAAGAAAGTCACCATCGGTGCTCCGGTTGGTGTCGTGGCTGCTCAATCAATCGGCGAACCGGGCACTCAGTTAACCATGAGGGTCAAGCACACTGGAGGTATTATTTCTGCAGATGTTACTCAAGGTTTACCTCGTGTTGAAGAGCTTTTTGAAGCCAGAAATCCAAAAATGGCCTCTCCTTTAACTAACATTGCCGGAAAAGTTAGTTTTGAAGAAACCGCTCAAGGTTATCAAGTTACAGTTACCCCAACCGATAAAAGTGATGTTGAAACCTATATGGTTCCCCTAACCTCCACCCTAAAAGTCAAGAATAATCAATTAATTGGAGTTGGCGAAAGACTGGCTTCAGGTTCTCTCAATATCAAAGAAATCTTAAAAATTCGTGGCTTGGTCACAGCCCAAAATTACCTTATTGAACAAATTCAAGCGGTTTATGAATCCCAAGGTATTCCCATTCACGATAAACATTTTGAGATTATTATCAGAAAAATGTGTGACAAGTATCAAGTGGAAACAGTCGGAGATACTGACTTGCTCGCCGGTGAATTTGTTGAAAAAAATATTTTTGAATTTGCCAATAAATCAATTAGTAAAAACAAAGGTAAAAAAGCCACCGCCATACAAACAGTCTTAGGTATTACCAGGTCTTCACTTCATACTGAATCTTGGTTATCAGCTGCTTCATTTCAGCACACCTCAAGTATATTAACCAACTCAGCTGCTCAGGGTAAGGTAGACAATCTTCTAGGTCTCAAAGAAAATGTTATAATCGGTCGTCTAATCCCAACTAGCAAAGAAAGAGCTGTTATTAAAGAATAATTATATGCCAACCATTAACCAACTTGTTAAAAACAAAAGAAGATCTAAGCCAAAAAGAATCAAGGCCACTGCTTTAAGAAAATCGCTTAATTTAATAACCAGAAGAATAACTCCCACCACCAATCCCCAAAAAAGAGGTGTCTGCACTGTTGTTAAAACCATGACTCCGAAAAAACCAAATTCCGCACTTCGTAAAGTTGCCAGAGTCAGGTTAAGTAACAAACAAGAAGTTACCGCTTATATTCCGGGAGAAGGTCATGATTTGGCCGAACACTCTATTGTTTTAGTTAGGGGAGGTCGTGTTAAAGATTTACCTGGTGTAAAATACCATATTATTAGAGGAAAATATGACTCATCCGGAGTAGAAAATCGAAAATCTTCAAGATCAAAATATGGTACCAAATCAAGTGGTGTCGCTACAGTCGTTACAGGTTCATCTGCTGATAAGCCTACAGATGATAAACCGACAGAGGACAAGAAAGTAGAATAATCATTATGCCAAGAACAGGAAGAGTAAATAAACGAATTACCAAACCAGACCCGGTTTATGATAATAAATTGGTTGCTAAAATAATCAACAAAATTATGTATAGTGGCAAAAAATCAATTGCCCAAAAACATGTCTACCAAGCTCTAGATCTCGTCAAAGAACAAACCAAAGAAGATCCAATTATTGCCTTACGCCAAGCCATTGATAATGCCAAACCAACTATGGAAGTTAGATCCAGAAGAGTTGGTGGTGCTTCCTATCAAGTTCCTATGCCTGTTAGGGGAGAAAGAAGAGAATCTTTGGCCATTCGTTGGATTATTGATGCCGCCAGAAAAAGACCAAACTCTCAATATCATCACTTTTACCAAAAACTGGCCGCTGAACTTACCGATGCCCTAAAAAATCAAGGTGGTGCAGTTGACAAAAAAACTCAAGCTCACAAAGTCGCCGAATCCAACAAAGCTTTCTCCCACTTCCGCTGGTAGTACCTTCAGGGAGACTCCCTGAAGGTACTACAATTCAAATATCCAAAACCACATTCTTAATTCTAATTATATCACTTTCATCAGTTTCTTCAACAAAATTCTTATAAGAATTTCTCGAGTTAATTTTAGAAAAATAGCTTAATATTTCATCAGTATTTACCCATGACTGTTTAAATAAACCCAAGTAATTTGCATAACTAGAGTACCTATAATCCTCTAAAAAACCTTCAGGGAGTCTCCCTGAAGGTGCAAGATCAGTAGGATTTCTATGAATATATTTTGATAAATAAATATATTGCTCTTCAGAAGTAATTTCAACAGCCTTATACGTTCCTTGAAATAATGGTCCAACTCTTTTATATTTCCGATTAAAATACATAGAATACTTAGTTGCCAAAGAGCGCATAAAATAATTCATTGACATTTCCTCTTTTTGGAAAATGAATAGATGAAAATGGTTGGGCATTAAACAATAAGCCATCAATTTTATTGTTTCGGCATGGTTCTTCAACTGTCGAGATGGAGCTACCTTCAGGGAGTCTCCCTGTAGGTCGAGTGTCTTTGGTAAGGATAAATATAACTTTAAATATCCTAAAAAAGTTTTGTAATCATCAACGGTCTTAAAAATATCACCCTTTGCCACTCCACGATTATATATATGATAATATGTATTTTCTTTGTATTCCTTCAACGAATTCTTTGGAGGCATAAATTTAGTATACACCTTCAGGGAGTCTCCCTGAAGGTTCAATATTATTTTGCTTTTCTCTCCAAGAAATATTAAACTTAGTTAATGACAAACAATCCTTTACCGGAACCTGTTATTCCGTCTTCAGTTTTACCTCAATCAATTCCATCATTAACTTCTCAGGCTTCACCAATCCTTCCCCGGAAAAAATCCTTCAAATGGCTCACCGTTTTAATTATTCTTATCCTTCTCACCTCCACCGCCATCTTCGCCTACCAATACTTTCAACTAAAACAGATAACCCCTCAACCTCAAACCACCCCAACTCCCTTAACCATCATTAACCCTTCTCCCTCTCTCGATCCGACCGCCGATTGGAAAACATATACTTCTTCAAAATATACATTTAAATACCCAAGTGAATGGATTGTGGATGAAAAATGTACAAAATTAGGACACCCCGCTAGTAATCCATGTGCATATTCATCTGATTATCATCCTATCACTAAAAAGATTGAGCCAGGGGAGGGCGGTATTGATACTGTAACTGAATACAACATTGGAACTCTCCTCAGTGTTGATTTAATAGATGACATTACTTACGACTCTGTTGGTTTTTGTTCACCAGGAGGCCCTTTGTCAATATATAATTGCCATGAAAAAATAATCAACGGAAATAGATATGTTACAAGAGAAATAGGAACTTATTTTTATAATACAACAGTCATTAATGTTTGGTTATTAATGGATAATAATGCAGTCGTAGATTTAAACTTTTTCTTTTCAAAAGCAAATAAAATCAATGACCTGAAAATTTTCGACCTCATCCTTTCCACCTTTAAGTTTATAGAATCATCTGAAAAAGAAGTCATTGGCATTCAAACTTCTGTATGTTGTTCATGCCCAACCAAAATTCCCCCATCTCTTCTTAACACAAGCGGCTGGGTTTTATATGAAAAAGGCAAAAATTACTCTATTTATTTACCAAAAATATGTGATAGAGTTGATTGTCAGCCTTGTCCCCCAACTTTATAGATAAAAAATTCACTTTTACACCTACAAGGATCATCCCTGTAGGCCTCTAGACAAACAACCTTTTTTCTCATATAATACCCCTATTAATTTATTAAACTATTTTCACAAAGCAGTCGCTTCTTGTGAAGCGATTTTTTTATTGTTTTATGGCAGATAAACAATCAGACACCAAATCAAAACAAAACTTACCTCTTGATAAAATCAGGAATATCGGTATTATCGCCCACATTGATGCCGGCAAAACCACTACCACCGAGCGTATTTTGTTTTACACCGGCAAATCATACAAAATGGGTAATATCGACGACGGCGATACTCAAATGGACTGGATGGAACAGGAAAAAGAGCGTGGCATTACTATCATGTCAGCCGCCACCACTGCCTTCTGGACTCCCACCATACCCGGGGCAGTCGATCAAGTTGAACATAGAATTAACATTATCGACACTCCCGGACATGTAGATTTTACCGCCGAAGTTGAAAGATCTCTTAGAGTTTTAGACGGAGGTATCACAGTTCTAGATGCCGAAGAAGGTGTTCAGTCTCAATCCGAAACTGTTTGGCATCAGGCCAATAAATATAATGTTCCCCGTCTTTGTTTTGTTAATAAAATGGACAAACTGGGGGCCGACTTTTTAGCTACCGTTAATGACATCAAAGAAAGACTTGGAGCCAACCCGGTCATTATGACTCTTCCAATTGGTGCCGAAAATTCTTTCAAGGGAGTTGTTTTGCTTCTTGACCAAAAAGCCTTAGTCTGGGAATCAGACGAAACTGGCGCTAAGTATGAAGAAGTTGATATTCCGGAAGACATGAAAGACGAAGTCAAAAAATACCGAAATCTTCTCATCGAGCAAATTAGCGAACACGACGATAAACTCCTAGAAAAATTTCTTGAAGGAGAAGAACCAACCCTGGATGAACTCAAGAAAGTCCTAAGAAAAGCCACTCTGGCTTACAAAGTGGTTCCGGTTTTTGCCGGCTCTTCTCTAAGAAACAAAGGGGTTCAACCTTTACTTGACGCAGTGGTTGAGTATCTCCCCAGTCCGATCGACATCAAAGACGTCAAGGGCATTAATCCAAAAACCGAAAAAGAAGAAGTTAGGCCAAATACCAAAGAAGCTCCTTTCTCAGCCTTAGCCTTCAAAGTTCAAACCGACCCTCACGTTGGCCGTCTCACTTACATTCGTGTTTATTCGGGCACTCTTCAATCAGGTAGTTATGCCACCAACTCCACCAAAGGAGAAAAAGAGCGAGTCGGTCGACTTCTTTTAATGCACGCTAATACCAGAGAAGAGATTGACCAAGCCTCTGCCGGTGAAATCGTCGCCGTGGTCGGACTTAAAAAAACCACTACCGGAGACACTCTTTGTGACGCCAATAACCCCATAGTTCTTGAGGGAATTACCTTCACTGATCCGGTTATCTCTCTTTCTATCGAACCAAAAACCAAAGCCGATCAAGAAAAAATGGGCTATGCTTTAAACAGACTTTCAGAAGAAGATCCAACCTTCACTATCAAAAGCAATCCCGAAACCGGCCAAACCATTATTTCCGGCATGGGCGAACTTCACTTAGAAATTTTAGTTGATCGCATGAAAAGAGAGTTTAGTGTCGAAGCTAATACCGGCCAACCTCAAGTTGCTTATAAAGAAACTATTAAAAAGAATGCTCAAGCAGAAGGCAAGTACATTAAACAATCAGGTGGTCGTGGTCAATACGGTCACTGTTTACTAAGAATTGAACCAAAAGCAGCCGGCGAGGGTTTTGAGTTTGTTTCAGAAGTAGTTGGCGGTCGTATCCCCAAAGAATTTATTCCGGCCATTGGCAAAGGTGTCAAAGAAGCTTTAGAAAACGGTTGCATAGCCGGTTATCCTTTAGTTGATGTCAAAGTCATTGTTTACGATGGCTCTTATCATGATGTTGACTCTTCAGAAATTGCCTTTAAAATTGCCGGTTCTATAGCTGTTCAAGCCGCCGTCAAATTAGCCAATCCGATTTTGTTGGAACCAATCATGAAGGTTGAAGTTTCTACTCCGGAAGAATTTATGGGAGAAATTATTGGGGATTTATCTGCCAAAAGAGCTCAAATTCAAGGTACTGCCAACCGAGGTAAAATTACCATTATTACCGCCTTAGTTCCTCTGGCTGAGCTAACTCAATACGTCACGATTTTAAGGTCAATGACTCAAGGTAGAGCCAGTTTTTATATGGAACCATCTCATTACGAAGAAGTTCCACAAAACATCACCGAAATTATCATAAAAAAGCAAAATCCATCCACCTCAGAAAAAAAGGATTGATTATGGTAAAATATAAAATGCTAGAAAAATAAATTACTAGCTATTAAATAAAAGGAGGCCTTATGGCAACATTTACAAGAACTAAACCCCATTTAAACGTCGGGACCATTGGTCACGTCGATCACGGTAAGACAACTTTGTCTGCCGCTATTACTCAATACTTGGCAAAGACAAACCAAGCCCAAGCTTTAAAATTTGACGAGATTGATAAATCTCCGGAAGAAAAAGAGCGTGGTATTACTATTTCTATTACTCACTTAGAGTATGAAACAGACAATCGTCATTATGCTCATATTGATTGTCCGGGTCACAAAGACTACATTAAAAATATGATCACCGGTGCCGCTCAAATGGACGGTGCTATTTTAGTTGTAGCCGCTACTGATGGCCCTATGCCTCAGACCAGAGAACATCTTCTCTTAGCCAAACAAGTTAATGTTCCGGCTTTGGTAGTTTACCTTAACAAAGTTGATATGGTAGATGACAAGGAAATGGTTGATTTAGTTGAAGAGGAAATTAGAGAACTCTTGACTAAGTACGAATTTCCAGGCAAAGATGTGCCAATAATTAGAGGCAGTGCTTTAAAAGCCTTAGAAGGTGACGCTGAAGCTGAAAAATCCATTCAAGAGCTTATGAAAGCTCTAGATGAATACATTCCGGCTCCAAAAAGAGAATTGGATAAACCATTTCTTATGGCTGTTGAAGACGTCTTTTCTATCAAAGGTAGAGGCACAGTCGTTACCGGTAGAATTGACCGGGGTAAAATTAAAATTGGTGAGGAAGTCGAAATTATCGGTCTTAAAGCCACCAGAAAAACCACCGTTACCGGAGTCGAAATGTTTAGAAAACAACTTGAAGACGGTCAAGCCGGTGACAATGTTGGTATTTTGCTTCGCGGAGTAGAGAAAGATGACGTCGAAAGAGGCCAAGTTCTTGCTAAGCCGGGATCACTTAAAGCCAGCACCGAGTTTGAGGCCGAAGTTTATATTCTTTCAAAAGAAGAAGGCGGTCGTCACACTCCATTCTTTTCTGGTTACAAACCTCAGTTTTATATCAGAACCACTGATGTAACCGGAGATGTTACCTTACCAGAAGGGGTTGAGATGGTTATGCCGGGAGACAACGCTAAGATGATTGCCAAACTCATCCAGCCGGTTGCCCTGGAAGAAGGACTTCGTTTCGCTGTTCGCGAAGGCGGTCTGACTGTAGGAGCCGGTGTCATTACAAAAATTATTAAATAATTTTTTAAAATTCAATAACACTCCCGGAGTGAAAGAAGTTCACACTCCGGGAGTGGTTAATAAAGAACCTTATCTTCTTATGTCAAAAAGTAGAATTAGAATCAGATTAAAATCTTATGATCATCGGATCATAGATGAGTGTTGCCAAAAAATACTTGATACCGCTCTTTCAACAGGAGCTAAAGTCATTGGCCCCATTCCTTTACCAACCAGAAGAAAGCTGGTTTGTGTTACCACCAGCCCTCACGCAAACAAAGATGCCAGAGAGCACTTTCAATTATTAACCCATAAAAGACTTGTAGATATCATTGATTCTACAGATAAAACTATCGATAGTTTAATGCACTTGGAATTGCCCGCCGGAGTTGGTATTGAAATTCGAATGTAAAGTTTCATGATTAACACATTTTTTGCTACCAAACTAAAAACTGCCCAAGCCTTTGATGATAAAGGCAATCGTTTGGTAGTCACCAAAATAAAGTCTACCCCTTTAACTGTTACTCAAATAAAATCTGTTGAAAAAGATGGTTATTGGTCAATTCAATGTGCTTTTGGGAGAAAATCAAAAAAATCTTTATCAAAACCACTTTTAGGACATCTTAAAGCATCGACCAAAGGCCGATCGTCCTCTGGACGAAAACTGAAAACCGCCCCTAAATTTATCAGGGAAATTAGAATTTTAAAAGAACCAACTTTAAAAGTAGGCGATCAAATCAAAGCTTCAGATGTTTTAAAAGCCGGTGACAAAGTAAAAGTTGTCGGTATTTCAAAAGGTAGAGGTTTTGCCGGAGTTATGAAGCGTTGGGGTTTCAAGGGTGGTCCAAGAACTCACGGCCAGTCAGATAGACCAAGATCTATAGGTTCTATTGGTCAAGGAACAGACCCCGGTCGTGTTTGGAAAGGTAAAAAAATGCCGGGTAGATTTGGCACAGACAGAATTACTGTCAAAAACCTTCGAGTTTTAGAAGTTAATGACCAAGATAATCTCATTAGTATCAAGGGTACGGTTCCAAGTTTTAATACTGCCCTTCTTGAAATCACCAAAATCAAAGAAGCTCCTACTTCCACTCCCGGAGTGAAACCTGCCTGCGCAGGCAGGGAAGTTCCCACTCCGGGAGTGTCCAAAACAAAATAACCTATGCCATCAATAGATATTTACAACACCACTACCAAAAAGACTACAAAAATTAATCTTAAAAAAGAGATTTTTGAGGCTAAAATTAACCAGCCTTTAATGGCTCAAGCCGTCAAAGTTTATTTATCTAATCAACGTCAAGCCCCTGCCAGAACTAAATCAAGAGGAGAAGTCAAAGTCACCAAACAAAAAGTTTGGCGTCAAAAAGGTACCGGCCGAGCCCGTCACGGTAGTAGAAATGCCCCTATCTTTGTTGGCGGAGCCAAAGCCCACGGTCCCACCGGTGAGCAAAATTATAAACTAAATCTATCCAAGAAAATGAAACGTGCCAGTTTATTCAGTGCTCTTACCAAACAATTAAAAGACAAAAAAATCATGGCTATAACCGGCCTGGAAAAACTTACTCCTAAAACTAAAAAATTCAACTTAATATTTACCAAACTCACAAAAACCCCTAAAAAAATCCTTCTCGTCACCAATCTTTCGTCTATAAAAAGAGCCACTAATAACTTACCTTACATTAATTCAGCCACTGCTAAAAACTTAACCACCTATCACACTTTAAACGCCAATAAAATCATCTTTACCAAAGAGTCTTTAAAAGCCCTAGAGGAGCATTATGTCTTTTGATGTTATTTTAATAAAACCATCCATCACTGAAAAATCCTTTAAATTAGCTCAAAGTGGTCAGTTTACCTTTTTTGTAAAAAAGTCTGCCAGTAAACATGCCATTGCTCACGCTATTGAAGAATTATTTAAAGTCAATGTTATCAAAGTCAGAACCGTCAAAAAAGCCGGTAAAGTTAAAAGGTCTGGCAAAAGCAAAATCGCCAAAAAGTATTCAGATCAAAAAAAGGCGATTGTTACCTTAAAACCGGGTCAGATGATCGAGTACTTTAAATTACCGGAAGAAAAACGTAAAGCTCAGAGAACTCAGAAAAAATCAGTTTCCTCAGTGTTGCAGAAATCTCAGAGTTCCACTCCGGGAGTGTTAAAAAAACAGTCTAAACCTAGCCTTCTTGGTAAACTAAAAAAAATAACTAAGAGGACTCAAGATAAGTAAATATGGCAATTAGAACTTATAAACCAACCACCCCGGGCAGGCGTCATCGACGAGACATTATTTGTGATGAAATCACCGCCACCAAGCCGGAAAAAAGTCTTACTAAAGTAATTAACTACAAGGCCGGTAGAAACAGTACTGGTAAAATTTCTGTTAGGCATCAAGGTGGCCGTCACAAAAGACAATATCGTATTATTGACTTTAAACGAGATAAAAGAGACATTCCGGCCAAGGTAGCTACTATTGAATATGATCCAAACAGAAGCGCTAATATTGCTTTACTTCACTATGTAGATGGCGCTAAAAGATATATTTTAGCGCCCAAGGGTTTAAAAATAAATCAACCTATCATGTCAGGCGAAAAAGCTTCGATTAAACCCGGTAACGCTTGTCCTTTAAAAGTTATTCCGGTCGGTAGTTTAATCCATAATCTCGAGATCACTCCGGGCAAAGGTGGTCAGATGGTTAGGTCAGCCGGAACTGCCGCCACTCTTCAAGGTAAAGACAAAAAAGCTATTATCAAACTCCCTTCCGGAGAAGTCCGTTTAATTTCTTTAGCATGTTATGCTACAATCGGCGAGGTTGGAAACCAAGACGTTAAAAACATTAAGCTTGGCAAGGCTGGAAGAAAACGCCACATGGGAGTTAGACCCACTGTTCGTGGAGTAGCCCAACATCCGGCTTCTCACCCTCATGGTGGAGGTGAAGGTCGAAGCGGTATTGGAATGCCGTCTCCTTTAAGTCCTTGGGGTAAAAAGACTCTTGGTAAAAAGACCAGAAGAGCAAGAAAATACTCAACCAAATTTATTATTAAAAAAAGAAAGTAAAAATCAAGGTTACGAACTCGAACTTCTTAAAGTTCGTAACCTTAACAATTTATGTCAAGATCAAGCAAAAAAGGACCATACGTAGACGAAAGATTGGTCAAAAAAATCGAAAAGATGAAGGCTGATGGCAAAAAAGAGGCCATCAAGACTTGGTCTAGAGCCAGTCAAATCTCTCCGGATTTTGTTGGGCATACTTTTCTTGTCCACAATGGCAATAAATTTTTAGAAGTTTTTGTAAACGAAGCCATGGTTGGCCACCGTTTAGGAGAATTTTCTCCAACCCGTACCTTTAGGGGTCACGGAAAAATGGTCAAGAGAACCGTTACTAAGACTTAAATATGATCAAAGCCGAAGCAAAATTTATCAGAACCAGCCCAAGAAAACTTAGGCTAGTGGCCGATCTGGTTAGAAACATGAGTTTAGCCGAAGCCATAAGTACCTTAACTCATCTTAGAAAAAGGTCGGTTACTCCACTTTTAAAAACTCTAAAGCAAGCCACCGCCAACGCTGTTAATAATCTAAATTTAAGCAAAGACTCTCTTCAAATTCAATCAATTGAAGTGAACGAGGGAGCCACTTACAAACGTTGGAATCCGGTTTCCCGCGGTCGGGCTCACTCAATTTTAAAAAGAACCAGTCATATAAAAGTACTTTTAAAGTCGAACAATTCCGAAAAAGGTGACACCTTGACAGGAGACGCGAGAGAATCTCGAGTCGGGACGGCGAAGCCGGAAGGTGTCACCTTATCGGAAAAGACTTCCACTCCCACTCCGGGAGTGATAAAAGGGAAGAAATAATATGGGACAAAAAGTACATCCAAAATCATTTAGAATAGGCCCTCTTTACACTTGGTCCAGTAATTGGTTTGCCACGAAAAAAGACTATCAAAAGTTTTTACTGGAAGATATTCAATTAAGAAAGTTTTTGTTTAGTAAACTTGAACTTGCGGGTATTACCGAAGTAAAAATCGAGCGTTCCATCAATACTATAAAGTTTATTCTTCATGTCTCTAGACCGGGTGTGGTTATTGGTCGCGGTGGTTCAGGCATTGAAGAACTAAAAAAGATTTTATTTAATAAACTAAAATTTAATAAACAAACAAACAAAGCTCCAAAATTCGAACTCGAGGTAGTTGAAGTCAAAAAGCCGGATTTATCAGCTAGGTTAATTGGTCTAAGAATTGCCGATCAAATGTTAAAACGTTACCCTCATAGAAGAGCTATTTCTCAGGCTTTAGAAAGAGCCATGACTGGCGGAGCTAAGGGTGTAAAAATTGTTTTAGCCGGTCGTATCAATGGAGCCGAAATTGGTAGAACTGAAAAGTATTCAAAAGGCAGTGTTCCTTTGAGTACTATAAGATCAGACATTGATTACTTTGAAAAACCGGCTTTAACTAAGTTTGGTTATGTTGGTATTAAAGTATGGGTATATAAAGGAGAATTAAATATAGTTTAAGGTTCGGAACTAGAACTTCTTAAAGTTCACGAACCTTAATTTTACATTATGTTACAACCAAAAAGAATGAAATACCGCAAGCATTTTCGAGGTTCTATGAAGGGCAATGCTAATGTTGGCTCAAAAGTCTCTTTTGGCGAGTATGGCTTAAAGGCACAAGGTAGAGGTTGGATGACCAATAGGCAAATTGAGGCCGCTAGAAAAACTATCAGCCATCATACTAAAAGAGCCGGAAAACTCTGGATTAGAGTTTTCCCGGATAAAACCTACACTAAAAAAGCCGCCGGTGTTCGCATGGGTGGTGGCAAAGGAGAAATCGAAGGCTATGTTTGTGTTATTAAACCCGGTCGTGTTATCTTTGAGTTGGCTGGAGTAGATGAAAGCATTGCTCGCGAATCATTTAGGTTAGCTACTCAAAAGTTACCTATGAAAACCAAATTTGTAACCAAAATCTGATATGAATCAAAAAGATAAACAAGCTCTTCAAGCTAAAACTACCAAAGAATTAACAGCCGATCTTTTAAAGTTAAAAAAAGATTTAGTTGATCAAAAATTAAAATTAAAAACCGGTTCTTTAAAAGATACCTCGAGTCTTAAAAAAACTCGTTATCAAATAAACATAAGGTTACGAACTTTAAGAAGTTCGAGTTCGTAACCTTCACCACTATGAAAAAACAACTAACCGCCACTGTTATCAGTGCCAAAATGCAAAAAACAGTCAAAGTTCAAGTAATTCGAAAATGGGCTCACCCTGTCTACAAAAAAATCATCACCAAGAAAAAAAACTACTTAGTTCACAATGAAAAACTTGATTTAAAACCAGGTGATAAAGTTATTATTGAAGAAACTAAACCCATTAGCAAGAAAAAAACTTGGCAGATTGAGAGTAAGGTATGATTCAACTAAGATCAACCTTAAAAGTCGCTGATAATTCCGGAGGTAAAAAACTACGGGTTATCTTGGTCCATGGTGGTTCAAAAAAACGTTTTGGTCACATTGGAGATATTGTTACTGCTTCTGTTATTCAAGCTCACCCTCACGCTCAAGTTAAATCAGGTGAAGTTGTCAAAGCAGTCATAGTTAGAACCAGAAAAGAAACTGCCAGAAAAGATGGTTCTTATGTTCGTTTTGATGACAATGCCGCTGTTATTTTAGAAAATGTTAAAAATAAAGAGCCAAAAGGCACCAGAATTTTTGGGCCGGTGGCTCGAGAAATTAAAGAGTTTGGCTACAACAAAATTGCCTCTCAGGCTCCAGAGGTTTTATGAAATTAAAAGTAAATGACACCATCAAAGTAACTCTTGGTAAAGATAGGGGTAAAACCGGCAAGATCGAAAAAATTTTTCCAAAGAAAAACATGGTTCAAGTTCCGGGTATCAATGTCTATAAAAAGCATCTCAAAGCTCAGGGCGAATCCAAACCCGGTGGTATTATTGATTTGGTTAAACCTATGTATGTTTCAAAAGTTGCCTTAATTTGCCCAAAGTGTCAAAAAATCACTAGGGTGGGTTATCAAGGTCAAGGTAAAAAGAAAGTTAGAATTTGTAAAAAATGCAAGGCTATTCTATGAACCGTCTAAAAGAAAAATACCAAAAAGAAATAATCAAAACTCTAAAAAAAGAGTTTAAACTAACTAACGACTTAGCAGTTCCAAAAGTTACCAAAATAGTCATTAATGTTGGTTTAAAAGAAGGTGCCGGAGACAAAGGTATAGTCAAAAAAGTTTCCGATTATATCAGTTTAATCGCTGGTCAAAAAGCTATTATTACCAGAGCCAGGGTAGCTGAAGCCGCCTTTAAAACTAGAAAAGACGATCCCATTGGAGTTAAAGTTACTTTAAGAAACAAAAGAATGTATGAGTTTTTAGATAAATTTATTTCTATTGTTCTTCCAAGAGTTAGAGATTTCCAAGGAGTATCCAGAAAATCTTTCGACGGTCGTGGCAATTATTCAATCGGTTTAAATGATCAAACTGTTTTTCAAGAGGTAGATTATGATACAATCGACACTGTTCGAGGATTACAAATAAATTTTGTTACTAATACTAATAACGACAAACTAGCTTTAAGATTATTAAAACTCTTAGGTATGCCTTATGTCAAAAGTTAAATACTTTGAAAAACAAAAAAGAAAACCAAAGTTTCCTTCAAGACAAAAAAACCGTTGTCAACTTTGTGGTCGACCTAGAGCCTATATTAGACTCTTTGGTGTTTGTAGGTTATGTTTTAGAAAATTAGCCCAAAAAGGTGAATTACCCGGAGTTACCAAAGCCAGTTGGTAAATTAATATGCTATCAGATCCTATTGCAGACTTGTTAACCAGAATTAGAAACGCCAAATTGGTTAATCATAAAAAGGTTTCTATTCCACATTCAATCTTAAAAGAAAATATTGTAAAAATTTTAAAAATCAAAGGCTATATTAAAGATTATATGACAGAAGGTAAAGTTCCTCAGAAAATCTTAAAAATCAATTTAAAGTATCGCCATAAAATCTCAGCCATTAATCAAATAATAAGAATTTCCAAACCCGGAGTCAGAATTTACGCTAATTTCTCAGAACTTTCAAAATTAATGAGAGGCAGGGGCACTGTTATTCTTTCAACTTCAAAAGGTGTTATGACTGCTCAAGATGCAAAAAAAAATAATTTAGGAGGAGAAGTTCTTTTAAAGGTAAGCTAATATGTCTAGAATCGGCAAACAACCAGTCATTATTCCAAAAGAAGTCACCCTGGAAATAAAAAATGATCTCATGACTGTTTCTTCAAAAGGAAATATTTTAACTCAAACTATTCCGGCAGGAATTGAGGTTACCCTTAAAGATAATCTAGCTACTGTTACTGTAAAAAATTCTTCAAATCAAACCAAGGCTTATCATGGTTTGGTTAGAAGCTTGCTTTTTAATATGGTTGAGGGGGTTACCAAAGGTTACTCTAAAACTTTAGTTTTGGAAGGCACCGGTTTTAGAGTCGAAGCCAAAGACAAAGGCATTGAGCTATCACTTGGTTTTTCTCACCCGGTTATTTATCAAGCTCCGGAATCCATTAAAATAGAAGTTAAAGATAATAAAACCATTATAATATCAGGAGCAGACAAACAACTGGTTGGTCAAGTGGCCGCTAAAATAAGAGAATATAAAAAACCGGATTCTTATAAAGGCAAAGGAGTTAGATATCAAGGCGAAGTTGTTAAATTAAAACCGGGTAAATCCGCAAAAGCGGCTGAAGCTTAAATATGATTAATAGATACAAAGATTTAAAAACTAAAAGAAAAATCAGAACCAGAGCCACTTTAACTACCAATAAAGATAGGCCGCGGCTAACAGTTTTTAGAAGTAACAAATTTATTTATGCTCAAATTATAGATGACATTAAAGGTATTACTCTAGTCAGTGCTACTGCCAAAAAAGCCACTGATTTAGGTGTTGCTATCGCCAAAAAAGCCAAACTTAAAAAAATTAATAAAGTAGTTTTTGATCGTGGTTCTTACAAGTATCACGGCCGTGTCAAAGCTCTAGCCGAGGCCGCCAGAAAAACCGGTTTAAAATTTTAATATAATATGATGCAACCACCACAAAAAAATCAAAGAAATCAAGGTAGATATCAACAGGATAAAGAATTTGACGAAAAAGTTATTCAAGTCAATCGTGTTTCCAAAAAAACTAAGGGTGGTAACCAAATCGGTTTTTCTGTTCTCATGGTTATTGGCGATAAAAAAGGTCGGGTTGGAGTTGGTCTGGGTAAAGCCAAGGACGTTCTCTCCTCAATCAAAAAAGGTATTAAAAAAGCCAAAAAAAATCTTATCACTGTGCCCATGAGAAAAGACACTATTCCTCATGATATTCTTGTCAAATTTGGTGCCGCTAAAGTTATGCTTAAGCCGGCTCCTAAAGGTAGTGGTATTATTGCCGGAGGAGCTGTTCGATCAGTTATGGAAGCCGCCGGAGTTAAAAATGTTTCCAGCAAAGTCCTTGGAACCAGAAACAAGGCCTCAAATGTTTACTGTACAATCAAAGCATTAAAACAACTTCAAAAATATACTGAGCTAACAAAGGAGAAAAAATGACTTTAAATACACTTACAAAAACAAAAGATAAATCAAAAAAAAGAGTTGGTCGTGGTTATGGTTCAGGTAAAGGTGGTCACACTTCCGGTCGTGGTGCCAAAGGCCAAAAAGCCAGAAGTAAGGTGCCACTTTATTTTGAAGGTACCCCAATGAGAAAAAGTTTAATAAGGAGAATTCCTATGTTACGTGGAAAATTAAAAAACAAACCGGTTGGTATCAAACCCATAATTATAAATCTAAAACACTTGGTGACTTTTAAAAAAGATCAAACAGTATCTGTCGAAACTTTAATCAAAAATAAAGTATTGCCGGCAAATGCCAAGGGTTTACCAGTCAAAATTTTGGGAGATGGTGACCTTAAGGTAGCTTTAACAGTTACTTTACCTACTTCAAAATCCGCCGCCAAAAAAATTAAAAAAGCTGGCGGTAAAATAATATCTCCCACTCCCGGAGTGAAGAAAAAACCAAAAACTCCCACTCCCGGAGTGAAACCTGCCTGCGCAGGCAGGGAAGTTCCCACTCCGGGAGTGATTAAATGAATCTCCAACCAATTTTAAATATATTTAAAATTAAAGACTTAAGAAAAAAGATTTTAATTACCCTTTTTATCTTTGTTATTTTTCGTTTTATCGCCCACATTCCGGTTCCCGGAGTTGACGTTAATGCTCTAAAACAACTTTTTGGCGGAAATCAACTTTTAGGGTTGCTTGATATTTTTTCCGGTGGAACTTTAGCCAACTTTTCGGTTATGGCTTTAGGTTTAGGACCCTACATCAACGCCTCAATTGTTTTCAATCTACTTACTATTATCTTTCCAAAATTAGAAGAAATCAGTAAAGAGGGCGAGTATGGTCGAGAAAAAATCAATCAATGGACTAGAATGTTATCTATTCCCTTGGCCGCCATTCAAAGCATCGGCATGGTCGCTTTACTTAAAAATCAACAAATCATCAACTTATCAAACCCCTTATTTAGTCTTAGTACGGTAATTACTATGGTTGCCGGCACAGTTTTACTAATGTGGTTGGGTGAACTTCTTACCGAGTATGGCATTGGCAATGGCATTTCTTTGCTCATTTTTGCCGGTATTGTTGGTCGTTTGCCCGTCTCTTTACTTCAAACCTCTTCAATCAGTCAAACCCTAAACTTTGTTAGTATTATTACTTTTGCTATTTTAGGTTTGTTGGTAATTT
>Ga0180007_10001923_pt1 | contig 25998 bp, 17 predicted proteins | sample MM_PC_MetaG_FD_121122 | JGI IMG/M metagenome (GOLD analysis project Ga0180007, IMG submission 121122) | Groundwater microbial communities from the Aspo Hard Rock Laboratory (HRL) deep subsurface site, Sweden - MM_PC_MetaG | ecosystem: Environmental > Aquatic > Deep subsurface > Groundwater... | reverse complement strand
TAAAAGATGTTCAAAAAAGTACATCTTTCTATACTTCATTAGGATTTAAAAAAATTGACCATTTTTCAAACGATCAAGCATCATGTATCCAATTATCAAAATATAATTATTTTATGTTGTTGCAAGATCAAACTTTTAAGTTATTTATACCGAATCATGAATTGACACCAAGAGGTAATCACCTATCACAACTCAATTCATTCATGCTATCCAGCATAGAAGAAGTTGACCAAATGGCAGAACTAGCATTATCATTAGGTGCTAAAGAATTGCGGCCAAAAGAATACATGGAAGAAGGTATGTATACGAGATCCTTTATAGATCTTGATGGGTATGGTATTGAAGTTGGTTGGATGGATGATCAATTGATACCCGATGAAATAAAAAGATAAGAAGATTAAAAAAAGATAGCGATATCTTTTTTTTATGATTATGGTCCAATAACAGAAGATTCTAATGATTATCTCCTCTTTTTATGGACAAATGACGTTTATTTGCTGCTTTTATATTATAATATATATGTAGCATTTTCCGATAAATAGATATAATTACAAAATCAAAGGAGTATGAAGCATGGTTGATCTAATTACAGCATATATTAATCTTTTTGAAGGCATTCCTAAACAAAGATTACTACAAATGAGAGAAATCGTTTCTCAATCTGCGCCTGAGGCTATTGAAAAGATTAGTTATAAGATGCCAACTTACTATTTAAATGGTAATTTGGTACATTTTGCCGCCTTTAAAAATCATATTGGATTTTATCCTTCAAGTGATGGAATCGAGAAATTTGAAGATCAACTGCAAGACTTTAAACATTCAAAAGGAGCGATTCAATTTTCTTATAATGAACAATTACCAGTTGATTTAATAAAAGAAATTGTCTTGTATCGCGTATCTCAAAACAAAAACAAAAAATAACGATATATTGCATTATAGAGGAGAAAAAGACATTATATGAAAACATTTCAAGAATTGAAACCATGGGTTGAAGAAATGGCAGTTCTCTGTCAACCAGATCATATTCATTGGTGTGATGGCAGTGATGAAGAGAATGAAGGATTTTTAAAAATACTTGTCAAAGAAAAAAAAGCGATTCAACTAAATGAAGAAAAAAGACCAGGATCTTATGCTTTCTTTAGTGATCCTTCAGATGTAGCAAGAGTTGAGAATCGTACATTTATAGCTTCTAAGAAACAATCTGATGCAGGTCCTACAAATAATTGGAGAGATCCTGATGAGCTTAAGGAAACAATGACAAAGCTTTTTCATGGTTCCATGAAGGGTAGAACCATGTATGTAATGCCTTTTATGATGGGTCCTAAAGGATCTCCATTATCAAAGATTGGTATTCAATTAACTGACAGCTTATATGTTGTTGTAAATATGAGAATTATGACACGTTTTGGTGAAGATATTTTAAAACTTCTTGAAACAAAAAATGAATTTATTCCTTGTCTTCACTCAGTAGGTTATCCTCTAGAAAAAGGTCAAGTAGACTTGGAATGGCCATCAACGGCTATCGAAAATAAATATATCGCTCACTTTCCAGAAGAAAGATTAATTTGGTCCTATGGCTCTGGATATGGTGGAAATGCACTGCTAGGTAAGAAATGTCTTGCTTTAAGAATAGCAACAGCTATTGCTAAAGATGAGATGTGGATGGCTGAACATATGTTAATCTTGAAATTAACAAATCCGGAAGGCAGAGTTAAATTTATGCTTGGAGCTTTTCCTAGTGCATGCGGAAAAACAAATCTATCTATGTTAATTCCAACGATTCCAGGATGGAAGGTAGAAACAGTTGGTGATGATATTGCTTGGATTTGGATGAAAGATAATGGTAGATTATACGCAATCAATCCAGAAGCTGGATTCTTTGGTGTTGCTAAAGGAACATCTTATCAATCAAATTATAATGCCATGAAAGCAATTGAAAAGAATACGATTTTTACTAATGTAGCGATCACAGATGATCTTGATGTTTGGTGGGAAGGTATTGATGGAGAAACTCCTGAACATTTAATGGATTGGAAAAAACAAGATTGGACGAAGGCTTCAACTACGCCTGCTGCACATCCGAATTCCAGATTTACTGTATCAACTAGTCAATGCCCAGTTTTAGCAGATGAATGGGATAGTCCTGAAGGTGTCGAAATCTCTGCAATCATTGTTGGTGGTAGAAGACCATCGACTATTCCTTTGGTCCACGAAAGTCTTGGATGGAAACATGGCGTATTTATGGGTTCTATGATGGGATCAGAAATAACAGCAGCATCAATTTCCGATCAAATAGGTAAAGTTAGAAGAGATCCATTTGCTATGCTACCTTTTATCGGATATCATATTGGTGATTACTTAAATCACTGGCTTGATATGGGTAGAAAATCTAATTATCCATACTTACCTAAGATATTTTATGTTAATTGGTTCCGCAAAGATAACGAAGGAAAATTCTTATGGCCAGGATTTGGTGAGAATTCTAGAGTACTTAAATGGATATTTGAAAGATGTGATGAGAGTATTCAAGCAGAACTCACACCTATTGGATATATACCAGCAAAAGATACGATTGATTTAAGAGGATTGAGCATCAGTTCAAGTCAAATGGATGAAATATTGAAAATAGATGTTGAAGCTTGGATTAAAGAAGCACACTCGATTAGAGAATATTATCATACTATAGGGTACAAATTACCAAAGCAATTAGTGGTTGAGTTAGAAAAACTGGAGCAAAGATTAAAATACTTTGATGCAAATGAACAACAAAACGTTGATTTTTAAGAACCATTCACATACATTTATCTAATAAATAGGTATAATGAAAGCATAATAGAAAGATTAGAAAGAGGTCTATATGAAGAATTTTTATATGAAACAAAAAGTATTTTCATTTAGAGATCGCTACAAAGTGATGGATCAAGATCAAAATGTGCTTTATCACTGCGAAGGTAAGTTGTTTTCTATTTCACGAAGAATGAAATTTGTTGAAACATCAACGGACAATGTCTTATTTAATTTCAGAAGAAAGATTCTGAGCTTTTTAGCAAAATATTACTTAACAGATCCAGAAGGTAATGAAGTTGCTGTCGTTAAAAGAAAGTTTTCAATCTTAAAACCTAAAGTTGAAATTGAAAGTCAGTTAGGCAACCTCACTTTAGAAGGTGATTATTTCGCTCATAATTTTACACTTTTTGAAGATGGTCTTGAACTTGCTAATGTTCAAAAGAAATGGATATCATGGGGAGATTCTTATGTTATCTCAATTCAAGATGAAAAAAGAACGCATTTCTTACTTGCTATCATCATTTTAATAGATAGTATATTTCACGAAAATAACAGCAATAGAAACAATAGATAATACTTAATTTTATTAAAAGGAGTTATTCATGACTGGTAAAGTTAAAAGTCCTTTTGGGATGGTTTTTTTCATGACTGATCAAGGTAAAATCACTGATATGATGATTGATGATCTTAATATCAAAACAGATGACGATCCTTTGATTCATGAAATCAGTTCTCAATTGAATCAATATTTTCAAAAAGAACGCAAAATATTCGATCTACCTATTAAGTATCAAAGAGGAACACCTTTTCAACATGAAGTTTGGAATGCTCTTTTAACTATACCTTATGGACAGACTAGAAGTTATCAAGAGATTGCGATTCAAATTGGAAGACCAAAAGCGATTCGTGCAGTTGGTCAAGCATGTAAGAAAAATCCAATTGGTATTGTTGTTCCATGTCATAGAGTTATAGGTAAGGATGGTAGCATGAGAGGTTACTCTGGACCACTTCATGTTGACTTGAAAAAAAGATTATTGAATCACGAACAGTAAAAATCATTTTGTGGAGGATCAAAGATGGATAATAAAGTGCTTAAACAATATAGACGTGATCTTCATCAGATACCGGAATTGGCATTTGATCTTTATCTAACACATGAATACATTAAAAATGAACTAAAAAAAATGGGTTTTGAGATAGAGGTAGCAGCAAAAACAGGCATTATAGCACATAAAAAGGGCTTATCTGATGAGTCAATTGCATTTCGCTCTGATATGGATGCTCTACCTGTTGATGAAAAAACAAATGTAGATTTCGCCTCTAAACACCCTCATAAAATGCACGCATGCGGACACGATGGTCATATGACAATGCTCTTAGGATTTGCTTCATATGTCTCAAGGCTTAAAAATTTGAAAAAGACGGTTGTCTTTATTTTTCAACCTGCAGAAGAGGGTCCTGGAGGAGCAAAAGTAATTATTGAAGAAGGTATTTTTGAGAAATATCATATTACGCATATCTTTGGCATTCATTTATATCCTGGACTCGATGAAGGTTTATATGGTTTGGTTGATGGTCCAATGCTCGCTCAAAATGGTGAATTTAATTTAGTCGTTCAAGGTAAGTCAGCCCATGCAGCACAGCCTCATTTAGGCAATGATGCAATTTTAGCAGCTTTTTCTTTAGTTACTATGTATCATTCAATCATTAGTAGAAATATTGATCCGTTAGACTCAGCAGTTATCACCATTGGTACCTTAAATGGTGGAGAAGCTAGAAATATCATCGCTAATGAAGTTAAAATTTCAGGAACTATCCGAAGTTTTAATACAGATATGTACACGCTCTTAAAGAAAAGAATGCGTGCAATTGACCATGGCATAGAAATTGCGTATGATGTTAAAGTCACGAATGACATCATGGATTACTATCCACCTGTAATGAATGATCACAGGTTATTCGAAATGCTCAGGTCCTCACTTGAGGTTTCGGAATATCAACTCTTAAAACCAATGATGTTTGCTGAAGACTTTGCATTTTATCAAAAAAAAGTTCCAGGATTATTTGTTATGCTTGGAACGAAGAATTTGGAAAAGGAATTTACTCATCCACTACACAGTTGTTACTTCAATTTTGATGAAGTAGTATTATCAAAAGGTGTTGATCTTTATAAAAATATTTTAAATCTCATGAAAATCGTGTAATTGCAAGCACGAAATAATTTATCAAATTTCTTAATAAGAGGCATCCCTATAAGGGATCCTTTTTTTATTATCTTTTTTATGTAAGGAAAGTAATGAATACTTAATATTTCGGTAATAGAATAGAAAAATCTAATCGTTATAATCAATGGGTAGAGAAAGGAAGTGTCTACTGATGTATATGACAAAATTGCTTTTGCCAAAAAAGATGCTAAAGAGGAAAAGACTGTTAAAACTCAGTTTTTCAATATCAGGTTTTATGATGGTATTGTTTGCTTTAGTTAGTTATTATGGACAAAATGCAGGAAATTTTGTCATGTCAGTCGAATATGATGCATTCCAACGCGGTATTGTGCTTTCTGATGAAATTACATTTGCTGTTGCTCAACCTCAATTAATGACTCAACCAATATCAGAAGCAAGAGATATCACATACTCTTGGATTAAGTTAACAGACGTCAGTCAAGCAAACGGAAGCTATATCGATCCAGAATATGACTACATTGCATACACGTTCTATATAAAGAATGAAGGGAACCAAGTTGTAGATGTGATTTATAGCATTAAACTTACAGACATTCAAAATAATTTAGATGAATCCATTCGGGTATTGGTTATTGAAGATGGTATTGAGACTATATTTCAAAAACCTGATCAACCAGATGCACTAGGTAATTATCCCACTTACCCATCAACATTACCCGAAACAAAATATTTTTTATCAGATACTATTGTAACAAGAAAGAAGATCTCAAATTTTCTGCCCAATGAAATTAGAAAGTATAGTGTTGTTGTCTGGTTAGAGGGACATGATCCAGATACAACAGATGCAATCATTGGTGGTATGGCAAAGTTGCAAATGATCTTCGCAATTGATGATGAATCGTAATTGCCTATGATGATTTATATTAAAAGATTTTATTTGTCCCTCATTGCTTTAGTGTTCATTGTAGTAATCTTTGGAACTGTAACATATGCTTGGATTAGTATGGCATCCGTAAATTCACTTGATGGTATGTCACTGACTGCAACAAGTGGAAATGAACTACTGATTTCAATAGATGGCATTAATTATTCAAGAGAATTACCATCAGCAGCTTTAGAACAATTATTAGAACAAGTTGCTTTAACAGATGTAACTTCTACTGACGGTATTCACTTCAATAGAGGTGGGCTCAATGTAGGAGAACTCGTCATTCCAAATCAACATTTTGTTTCATTTGAGTTATGGCTACAGACCGATAGGCCAGAGCATAACATTTACTTAGTAGAAAATGTCAATCACTTGGTTTCATATGATTCGACATTTAGCGGAACATATGTTGTCTCACATGGTGTAACTTGGACTTCAGATTATAATTTCATCAATGGACCATCACTGAATGACATTGTAGAAAAAAATGAAGAAAATATTTATTTTGCAAGTGATGCAGTTCGAATATCATTTCAAGAGATTAAAGATTTAGATAATGTTTTAGATGTTAGAAATTCTGATGAGATGCATACATTCTTATATGATCCATCTGAAAATGAAGAAAGAGGATATGGCGTAAGTTTTGGAGCATTCAGCTATTTCCTAGTAAGTGCACAAGTTCCAATAGAAATTCCATTAGAAGCACAAGATGTTCAATATCATCTATCGACATTTAATCCAGATAATCCATATGAAGCAGTAGATGATACATCACTCATTGCTACATTGCAAGAAAGTGAAGCAACCAGTATGAGTGGAAAGACACTCTACCGAGGTAAAATTGTGATTAACATTTGGATTGAAGGTTGGGATGCAGATGCATTCAACTCAATTCTAAATGACAGAATTAAAATTCAATTGAAATTCAAAGCTGCGAAAAGCAGTAATCAATATGAATAGAATAAAAAAAAGGAGATTAAATCATGAGTAGTATTGCTAGAAAGTTAGTTTTATCAGTAGTAGCGGTTCTCATATCAGTGCTTGCATTTGGTACGACAACATTTGCGTGGTTCACGATTACAAACGTTTCAGAGGTTCAACCATTTGAATCCGACATTGTAACCGATAATGGTATTGAAGTTTCCCTAGATGGTTCAACATGGGTAACTACTCTTTCAACAGAAATGATTGATGCATATGTAGCTGCACAATATCCAGGCGGATTCGCATTCAATCATGTGACAACAACAACTGGTCATTCCAATTTTAATACACTAGGTACATTAGGTGTAACAGATGATGGAACAGCATCAGTGTTAAGAATTAACTTATTGTTTAGATCAAATAATGCAAACGCAATTGAATGGACAGATGTTGCTTTATCAGGAACAACTGCTTCATGGACTTCCGATGTTTCATTTACTAGATCATCAGACTTAGGTGGATCTGCAGTAATTTCAGGTGGATCAATTGCTGTTAATCCTGCAAATGCTATGCGTATTTCTATTCTTGGTAATCATTTATCCGACTCAGTCGTAGTTTATGAACTTCCTGATGGAGATAATGCAGGTGCTTATAACTCCGCATTAGGTGGAGATGGATCTACACCAGTAGATTTAAGTAATGGTGGCATTGGTGATGCTGGATCTTATAACTATTATTATCAAAAGACTGGCGCATTAATTACAGGTACGAATGCGGTTGTTACTGCATCAACTGTTACAGTTATTAATAGTTTAAATACTCAAACTGTACTTCATATGACTGAAGATTCAACATATGATACAACATATTGGGGACAGATCTCAATTCGTATTTGGTTTGAAGGTTGGGACGCTGAAGCTTATAATTCATTATTAGGTAGAATGATTACAACATCCTTTACATTTGAAGGAACATCAGTATAATTTACAACTATTTTCTAGGAATATCATTCATGTAGATTAGTAGAGTGCACCTGACATGGTGCACTCCACCCTTTGTGGTGATATTTTAAAAAAAGGATTGAAGGAGTATTTATGGAACATCTAAAAAATCATCATAAAAATCACGTCTTCCATTATATTAAGAAAATACTCTTTTTCAGTGTTATTTTTGTTTTTCTGTTTTTTACAGTTGCAAATATACAAGTCAATCGAAATAATGACATTGCACATGTATTAGGATCAGGTTTCTTATCAGCACAAACTGATTCTATGAATAGTGAACAAACTGATTCTTTTGCCTCAGGTGATATTTTATTAGTTAAGATGTTAGACGAGACCTTAATTACACAATTAGAAATTGGTGATATTGTTACATTTTATGACCAGGATGTTCATCAACTCATAACACATCGGATTATCGAAATTTACCAACTTGATCAAACAATGTATTTTATTACACAAGGTGATGATATGGAATCGCCAGACCAACCGATTAGGTCAAGCGAAATCTTGGCAGTCTATCAATCCTCTATTGGTGGATTAGGTGTTGTATTAGATTATTTACAATCACCAAAAGGTTTTTTTCTATTTATTCTAATTCCGGTTCTCATTCTGTTAATCATAGAAGGATTCAAATTGATCAAAGGTTTTAATCAAAGTAGTAAAACAAGAATCGAATCTAAGATGCATAGAGAATATCAACAAGTGATTAGAGCATTAGAGCATCAGACAATGAAAATAAGAAAACACATTATGTCTAATTGGTTAAATGAAAATGATAAAGATATTCACTTGAAATATTAGGAGATTATATGGAACAATTTGGACGTTATTATACAAACCTATTGAATCAGCTTTTTCAAATCATTCTGAATTTTTTCAGAAGTATTTTTCAAGCTATAGCTCAATTGTTTGTTGATGCATATGCTCAGATTGCTAAAGGATTCCTCGAAGTTAGTTCAAACTTTACCTTACTTGATTGGATCATGGCATTTTCTGTTATCATTGCAAGTACTGTTTTCTTCGGTATCATCGGTTACAGATTATTCAAAGTTTTAAGAAAATATGTAAGATTTAATAAAATTGAAATTGAAAAAGAAAACTTGATTGAAGAAATTACAGCTCTTAATCAAAAAACAATTGAACTTATTGAAGAAAAAAATAAGATTTTGGCAATGAAAGTATCAAATCTTGGTATTAGTCCAAATCAAACTGAAGAAGAGCAAGAAGAAAATGCACAGAATGAACTGAACTTAAATACACGTTTTGTTAAACTCAATCGTGTAGATGAAATATATCATCGTGAAAAGGAAATTACAATCATGAAGGAAGAACATATGATCAACCTTCAATCTATGGTAACTAAGTTTATTAATTTTGCTGCATCTAAATTACATTTATATTATGATAGAAAAATAATTTCAGCTTTCTTTTCTGGTTTAGCAACATCTAAAACAATGATTCTTGAAGGTATTTCGGGTACAGGGAAAACATCACTACCATATGCTATGGGTAAATTTTTTGGAAATGATGCAAGTATTATTCCAGTTCAACCTTCTTGGAGAGATCGAGCTGAAATGATTGGATATTTAAATGAATTTACAAAGAAATTTAATGAATCAGATTTTTTGAAGGCAGTATATGAAACAACATATCGTGAAGATATCAATATTATTGTTCTAGATGAAATGAATCTTGCACGTGTTGAGTATTATTTTGCAGAATTATTATCCTTATTAGAAATGCCTGATGCTGATCAATGGCTCATTGATGTTGTATCAGATACGAAACCTGGCGATCCAGAACATTTAATGAATGGAAAGATCTTAATTCCTCAGAATGTATGGTTTGTTGGAACAGCAAATAAGGATGATTCAACATTCTTAATTACTGATAAGGTCTATGACCGTGCCACACCAATTGAAATGAATACGAAATCAAATTTTATTGATGCTCCAGAAACTGATCATATGACAATGAGTTATGAATATTTGAATCAATTATTTAAAATTGCAATTCATGATAACGGTATATCTAAACATTCGTTAGATCGACTTGAAAAACTTGATTCATTTATTACTGAGAACTTTAAGGTTACTTTTGGTAACCGTATTACAAAACAAATTAAAATGTTTGTTCCAGTCTATGTAGCTTGTGGTGGAACAGAAGTTGAAGCATTAGATTATATGGTTGCAAGAAAGATTTTAAGAAAGTTTGATAGTTTGAACTTACCTTTCATGCAACAAGAAGTTGAAGAACTTTCTAAATTGATCACAAAGCTTTTTGGTAAGGCAGAATTTGCTGAATGTCAAAGCTATCTAGCGACAATTAGGAAACAATTTTAACTTTTTATAGGTGGTCATGATGGAAAAAGAAAGACAAAGAAAATATAGAAAACTAATTATCTCTTCCATTTTTTACTTTGTCATCTTATGCTCTATGACAACGACATTAACTTATGCTTGGTTTACGATAACTAATACAAATAATGCGAACTTGGTGACCAACATCTCAGAAATTGAAGCTGAATATGAATTCTTTATCTATCAAAACACATCCAGAGATGGTAGTGATTTACTAACATTAATTGATAACACCTGTGAAATTCAAGGAGAAGATATGTGCTATTTAAACATTTCTAATCCTAATGAAGCCATTTTACTAGATGGCTCTGTAGCGCCTGGTGAACGTTATTCATTTGCCATTCGCATAACAAGTGTCAATAATCCAATAGGCACATTAAAATTGGAATTAGGTGACCTAGTCTCCGAAGGCTATGATAGAGTAGAAAATAAAATTCAGCAAGCATTCTATTATCAAGTCGATAAAATATCTTATGTCAATTTTGATGTTGAGACAGACGATATTAAAGATGAATATGAAATTATGTATCACTCAGATTACTTTTTATATGACAACGATAGTATTTATCCTTTAGTGTCCAATGTACCGATGAAAAATGAAGAAAATGTAGATACAATGATTGTGATCTATTTTAATTTATATTTTGATCCATATATTTATGGTGTAGATGAATTTGGGTTTCCATATACAAATAGTAATATTTTTCTTAATCAAAGTCTTGCGATACAGCATATTTATATGAGTGTATCCACTTACTGATTAAGATAGGAGGATTTTATGAGACGTCTAGGCATTGTCATAACACTCGTTATTTTAGCACTTGTAGCGATTATCTCAAGTACATATGCCTGGTTGACTTATGTTCAACAAAAGGGTTTTGTAGGTGTAGAAACACATGAGATGACGATTATTGTTGATGTAAACGAATACTTAGATATACAATCACTTTCGCTTGATGATCTGGCATTTATTGATTACGAAAATGATTTTGTTTTAGATCAAACAAATACTTTGAATCTTATGGCATCATCTTGGCTAATTAAACTTGAATCCTCTAATACATCACCATTAGCTAAGCATAAAATTACTTTAGATGGACAACTCAACGGATTGATCTATTTACTTATTTATGAAGGCATGAATGGTGAACCTACTGAAATATCTTATGCATATGATGATCTGGTTCAATTGATAATTAGCGGATATGTAACGAAAGAAGAACAATTAGGAGCTATTTCTGCTCATAATCAGCTCGTTCTTGATGAAATTTATAAGCAAGTCTTTGCTCCAGGTGATTATGTTTTATTCCAAATCGTTATTTGGGGAGATTACGATGAATTATCTTTAGATGATTCTTATCTTGATGTTTCATTCGAATTTGTTTTATACATAGAGTCAGTGAACTCAAAAGGTGAAGTGACATCATGAAAATACCACATTTATCTAGAAGATTACTGTTTGTTATGATTTTATTTATGACTGTGATCTCAACATCTTTATATGCTTATGCATATTTTGAGAATAGCAATGATTATGGATTTGTTATAAAGACAGGTGAGTTTGAAGTAACAGCTTATATTTCATTTAATGATGTCGCAATCGATATTAATAGTCTTTATTATGATGCTGTTAGCGATGTAATTATCATCAATGCTTATGATGAGGAAAGCGAGAACTATATCGGAAATCTAAAAGTAGATATCTTAATAGATCCGAATATAGCAGCTAGAGTAAGAATTAAGTTATTAGACGAGTGGGAACTGACTAGAACCTATGCATCAAGTGAAGAAAATCCAATTGATCCATTGGTTGAAATTATTTACCATAGTGCCAAATCAAGTGATTATCACCCGTTCTCATTATTAAAGGTAGGTATAGATTATCAGCCTATATATGACAGTAATGCTTATGGATATTTAACGGAAATTATCGATAGTGGTCAAGCAACGCTCATCCATTTAATTGATGGAGGAGATCAATATCAAACAAGAGAAAATGAAGTTTATTATGAGACATGTTATGTACATTTGCGTATCATAACAGAAGTTGTTCAAGCCAATAGATTTGCAGAAATCTGGCAATTGAATACTGATTTTTTTGATCAATAAGGAGGCAATAAAGTATGAAAAAAAATATACTGAAAAAAACTTTTCTTGTATTTTTCTTCACACTTTTTTTGTTTATATTCATTGGTTCTTTAAAGAATAATCAAATTCAAGCAATCGATTATCAACTATCCAGTTCATGGAATGGATATGACTTAGAATTAAGCCCACAACAACCAATTAACTTTGATAGTCAATATCGATATTTTAGTGAAATAGTCGATTCAACTTCAGCAATTATTTCAGGGAAAACATACATCATTGAATCAGCTTTAGATCTTTTTTTGTTATCTGAACTCTCGATGGGAGAGAATAAAACAACATACCTAAGTCTAGATTATGCATTAGGTAATGATATTGATTATTATGAAATAGTTCAAGAAAATATCAATCAAAGATTTCATCCAATTGGCTTTTTAGAGCCATTTACTGGCTCTTTTGATGGCCAAGGATTTGAGATTACTAACCTTTATTTTGATTCCATCATGACTGAAGAAGATTATCAGAATATATATTCTGGGTTAAGATATTTTTCGATGTTTTCCAAAGTGAGCTCCACAGGTCATATTCATGATCTAGGCTTAATCAATCCGATTATCATTCAACCAATTGAATGGGGAATCATGAGTTATGTCTCTGCACTTGTTGGAGAAAACTATGGTACAGTTGATCATACTTATTTAATCGATAATAGAGGCGATGCTTCAGGATTTAATGCTGAAGGTTTATTTCATATTGCAGGTCTTGTTTCAGTGAACTATGGTGAGTTTTCTAATAGCTTTATTTCCAGTAAACATATTCGCTCTGTTGCAATCAGTGAAAACGAATCAACCAGTCCAGTTTTAACAACAAATCATGGAATCATTGAAGACCTTTACTATGATCAAACACTCTACTCAGATGTGAATGCTGTCACAACAAACTCTATAGGATTATATACAGAAGATTTTCAGGTGAGTACATATTTTGATAATGAATGGTTCTTTAATGATCAGTATCAAGTCTTAGCTATAAATGATGCAGAACTTTCACAACTAACTTTGACAAATCCATATCCAATACTTCAAGGTCTAAATATATCAAATCAATCTTTTGAATTAAATGATGCAACTGATTTTATTTATATCAATGAGCTTTTTTTAGTATCTGGTGCATTTAGGAATGGTGATTACATCATTATTAATGATATCGATATGAATCAAATTTCTAGTAATGGTTACGAAGCAGCAAGTATTGGATTCAATGGTACTTTGCATAGCTCTTTGATTAGTCAGTACTCAACTTTGTATGAAAGACAAACATCACAGGGTGGAGATATTAGATACCACTCGATTATTGATCTTCAATTAAGCCAGCCAACATTTATTGGTAATTATGCTAGTTATGGTCTTTTTAGTTCTCTTTTTGGAACAGTTAAAGATCTTAACATTGTTCATGCTACGATCATTACAAATGATTTTGATGATGCAATTTTGAGAAGTGAAATTTTAGTTGGTACAATTTCTGGTCAAATGAATCATGCTATCATCGAAAATGTTCACGTGAATAGTGAAATCGTCATCAGTGATTCAGATACAGCAGTTTCACAATTATCTATTGGTGGACTCATTGGTGAAGGCAGTGGAACAATTCAATATAGCTCTTCAAATGGTTCTATAGAAAGTGGATTGCATACTTATGATCTTCGTTCGAACTATGCATCAGTAGGTGGCATCCTTGGAACCTCAGATTTAATTACACTTGATCATGTCATAAACGCAATGGATTTAACTGGTATCAGCTTTATTGACTCTACAGGTTCAACTGTTTATCTTGGAGGCGTCATTGGTCATGGTAGTATTCAAAGATTAGAAAAAGTTGTCAATACTGGAGATCTCTTATCCCATCAAGAAAATCAGATGATCAATACCATTGATATGGGTGGTATTTTAGGCTTACTCACTCATTTAGAAGATGATATTCTTTATACTTACAATTCTGGGTCACTAAGCATTAACATGGATCGTAACATTACATTGAATGCAGCGGGATTTGGATTAATAGAAAATGATGATTTAAACGTATCCATTCATAGTCTAACGAATGCTGGGCATATTTCATTTATCTATCCTGATGGTTCTGAGTTAACATCTACAGAACTAGAACTAATGGAAGTCTATATTTCAGGTGTTCTCATTACAGATGGTATAGATGGAGAAATCGAAGGATTATTTAACGATGCTAATTTAACTTTAGATTTAGACCTAATCGATCAAGTCGCAGGTACCTTAATTATTAAGCAAACTCATCAAATTCATTTATTTCAAGCTTATAATACAGGACATCTTACCCTATCGACTCAAAATGATTTGACACAAGATGATATCATGATTTCCGGGAATATTCTCGGCTCAAATATTACATCAAGCCATTTACGCAATGAAGGCAATATGACAGTAACAATTAATCATCCAACTGCTGGAACAGTTTTAAATGGTAAACTCATAATTGTTGGACTGATGAGCAATGTTAGCCAAGATCAAATGGCAAACGATGGGTTTAATGGTGGAAATATCACTTTGGTTAAAGATTCTTTAATTTCAGTTGAATATGATGTTTATGTCTCAGGTATTGCTTATAGCAATTTAAATACAAATCTATTTGATATTCTTGGTTTATCAAGTGCATCGATCGATATAAGTTATGAAGAAGGATCTATGGATCATTTTATGAATCACGGCAATATATCGATAAGAGGGAACTTTGATGGCTCTGTGAGAGCATCAGGCATCTTAATGATGAATTCATCCCTACTCACTTCATCAATCAATTTAGGAAATATTGATATAGAAAATGACAGTATAATTTTGAATAGTGAAACAGAAGCAGCAGGTATAGTTTATTTAATGGATTCACAATATGCACAAATTAGAGATTCAGCAAATTATGGCGATGTGAAAGCAGTATCTACAACAGCTTTAGGATATACCCATGCTTCAGGTATCGCACTTAGAAATGATCGTTTACTTGATGGTACGAATATTACTCCTGGCACGCTTAACCAATTAGCTAAAATCTTATTTACCATCAATTATGGTGATATTTATGCCTATAATGGCACTGATGAATCAAGTTATATAATTACAGATGAAACGAGATCAAAAGCATCAGGCATTCTTGCATTAGGTCTTTTAAGTGTTGTCAATAATGTCAATTATGGCAATATATACTCAAAATACTTAGCAAGCGGTATCTTTGGTTTTCTATACTTGAATAAATTTGGTACGATTGCTACCAATCAAGTCTTTATATCCAATTCAATCAATTATGGTAAAGTTAGACAAATTACAAACTACGATACTGAAAATGAGTTGTTTACTGTAGATATGACTACGGTTCCTACAACTTCAACTCAATATGTTTTTAGTGCATTTATTGGTAAAATTCATACCGGAACATCCACGTGGGCTTTTGCTGGTGATGTGACATATCCAATTGATCGAGTATATTTTGGATATCTAATCAATTTCGATGACAAAATCAATATGTTTGCATTAGCACCAACCCTATCAACCACATGGGCAGATGGATTCGGAAATCTTGAAGCTGCAAATGATGCAATCTTAAATATGCTTCAATATATGGCTACAACCAATCCAAATGATCAATCCACACAACCATTCACATATTTTTATTCAGGTGGCTGGATTGGCCAGTATATGGGTAAAGTAATCAGTTATTATGATGTCTCTGATACTGAGACAGGTATGTTTTATGAAGGATTTGCATTTAGAAGCTTTAGACCAGTCTATACAGGTACTGATCAATATATTCGAAATTATATTGAATATATTCCAGTGGATAAAGTTAATCCAGTGATTATTGATAAAATAGAAGAAGATACAAGTTTCAGTTATCCTGGTATTTATGCTTTATCCTCTAGCAAAGGTATTGAAAATGGTGTATTTATTCCGGATAACTTTGATTTAGAAGGACTTCATCCACATACAATTGATGAATTAGAAACTGATACATCTTGGCTAGGTAGTGAGTTAGATCCTACAAGTATTTCATATAAATTATTTATTGAAATGAGACAAATTAAAGCTAATTTTGCGACTTCAATTTATGATATGGAACTTAAGCAAGTAGATGAATATGGAGAATATGTTATAGATGGTATGGTTTTAAATGCACCAATCATTGATAGTGCACGAGGACTTATTACCTATTATTTACCAAGTAATGCAGCTGTATTATCTGGAAATACATCATCACTGATGGATGTATACAGCTTTGTAGAAGTATCTGAAGGTTTAGGAAGAATGGTTCCAGATCTTATTGTGAGTGGGGAACAAACTTATTCTTGGGTCGGAGATTACAAAAAATCAGGTAGTGACTTTGTTGAAATAGGACCTTATCATACAACAGGTTTATACAATCCAACAACATCTGATACATCTGAATATTTATCAACATCAAGAAATGTTCCTGTTTATTCACAAACAACTATGGACTCAAGTTCAACGATGCCATTTTTATATGAGCATACACCTCATACTCGATTTATTATATGGTGGACAGCAAGTGGATATAGATTAGATGCGGGTAGCATTCAAGATCCAGGATATGGCGCTTACGAACCTTATGTCGAAGCAAATTATCCTACTTTATATCGATATGTCGGACCAAGTCAAGAGCTTGTTACATATATAAGAACTGATGTTATCAACGATGTTGTTATCTATGACCCTTCAAATTTACAGTTTAAAGTGAATAATGAAAGTGGTTCATATGTTGTTTCTGATAGTGCAGATATCACTTATGAGGGATCATCTCAGATGACAGTAGCAACCGTTCCAAGAAGCTTTGGTATTTATGATTCTATGTATAATGAATTTAATGAATATATTGATGGCGTAGTAGATCATTATGGAAGTGTTAGAATTTATTCATCATCTTATAACCCTAGTGATCCATCAACTTATCGTGATTACGATATAAGAATTATTAGAACTGCAGATCAGAATTTAGTTGGAATTAATGAATTGCTTGTTAATGGTTTAGATGCTTTACCTATTTATAGTGACTTTAGAGTTATCACTGCTGATCAATCTCTTCATTATGAAAAAGATGGAGATTTAGGTGTTTTAAGTGTGACTTATACAACAAATAATATTGCTAATTTGAGCAATGTTTTACCATGGATTATTGTCTATGATGATGATACTGGAGACCCAATAGATCCAAGTCTATATACACTTGCAAAAGGAAGTGTAGTTAATGATCATAGTCTAGATAATAGTACAGGTATTCTTGGTGAAGGAACTGTCACAATTGATTTTGAAGTGACACAATATCTACCTAGCGGTTCGTATAGAATTGAGTTTTCTTTGGTTACTGATGAACAAGCCTTAATCTATGTTGAAAAGAATCAAAGTTCTGATGCAAGTATTGTTAATCTCTTCTTTGATGAGCAGGAAATTGCTTTATTAGGCGATACATATGAGTCTACTATTCCCTTTGGTCTATATTTTAGAACAGATGATATAGCAACTAATCTTGTCAATTTTACCAATATCAGTAGTATCTCAAATATCTATTATACGAATCTCATTGATGCTAATATACCTCATTATTTATCCAACCTTTCGATTGCACCATTCTCAACATTACTGTCTATTGACTTAAGTATTTCCATGATTGATTCCTACCGTCATATGTATGAATTAACTTATATCATCGAAGCTGAAGATGGAAGTTTATCAACTTTTTATCATCAGCTTAGTGAAAGCATTTTGGATCAAACTCCTTCACATGTTTATAAGAATGGTGGAGAAATCGAATTGGATAGCAATCCAATAGAAATTAGATACTTAGAAGCACCTACTGTGCGGGTCGAATATGATTTATCAAGTGTTGATGGAAATCATTTAATTACAACCTCTAGTTTTCTTCCAGCAAACATTGGTGGGGTGGCAGAAGTTGATGTCGATTACTTTATTCATCAAATCGCATCCATTGGTTATGAAGTTGATTTCAATCAACAAATCGAATTAGGTGTTTACCAATTTGAAACTTTTTATCAAAACTCTGTGACAATATGGGGCGAAATATTGACTTGGTATTTTGATTTTGAAACTGTTGAAATGATTAAAATTAAGAATGATGATAGTCATCTTAAGAACATCATGTTTGTTTCAGATACAATCTATTCTGGATTCAATACAATTGTTGATATTGCACAGATTGATGATGTCACTTATCTAAATGACTTATTACATCCTGAACTTAGAATTATGACTGTCCTACCAACGACAGGTATCTATTATGGAGATTACTTAAACTATAGCGCATATTGGGTTATCGGTCAGGTTCAAAAAACAAATTTAACATATTATCAACCAATTTTTGAATTACCTGATGGTGCACAAATACGCAGAGTAACTGATTTTGTTCATATCGGCTATGATTATCAATCGGACATACTTACAAGTGATTTCTCACCTTTTGGAAATACATTCAATTACATTTTGTATCGTGTTTATGCACATGATTTTGATGAAGATGCTAGTCACTATACGGATTATTATGTTGCAGTACAAGATATGACAAATAACATCCGTTTCAACTTGCATGTTGAAAATGAATCTTCAAAACAAATTAATGATTTATTTATTAGAATCAATGTTTGTCAATTAGGCGAAGATTATGAAGGTATATGTTCATTTGAAGATACTGTTTTATCAATGAGTGCACATTCAATCTACAATCCTTACCAAAACACTTTCGAAAATAGTCAATTTCAAACAACCATGTATGGCACTTATCAAATGATGATTGACACACCTGATGATGTTTCCTATACCATCACACTAGAAAGTTCACCTATTATTGGTTCTTCATTCTATCTAGAAGATTCTATCCTACCAAGAAAGTATTATATTGTAGTCACATTAATTGATTTAGTAGAAGAAGATTCATGGGGTCAGCAGATTTCATCTACAAATATTTTATCAACAGACGATTTTAATGAATCTATAACATATGTCAGTGGACAAATGTTTATTTATCAAGGCATTTCATATCTCGTTCAAGAAGGTTACACATATTTATATGATGTAGAAAGTCAACCTGGAACAAGTCCTGATTTAGGCTTATTAGACATCTCAACTACATATAACAACATGAGTACTTATCTTGAAAATGATGTCGTATTTTATTTAGGTGACTACTATGAAAGCTTGTTGTTCAATATACTTGGTATAGCACCTGATGCTTTAGGCATTTCTTTAGGATATTGGCGTTTAATCGAATAAAAAAGGGATGAATTTCATCCCTTTTTAGTTATGTTTCTGGTATCCACTGAGATAATATTTTCAAAAGTAGATTTGGATCGACTGGTTTTTCAACACTGTCATTAATTCCTAAGGCATCTAAGATGTCTTTTTCATCATAAAGTGCATCTGAACTCATCGCAATAATTGGTACTTTTTGATTATGTTTTCTGATGATCCTTGTTGCATCATAACCATCCATAATAGGCATATGGATATCCATTAAAATCAAATCGAAATGTTTTTCTTTTTCAAGTGTTGTCGCATGAAGTCCATTGGATGCAATTGTGACTTTCATCCCTAAATTGGTCAAGATTCTTTCTGAAAGTCTTTGATTGAGAGGATTGTCTTCAACAAGTAATATTCTCGATCCAATTCTTGGTTTTTTATCAATGTTTGACTCGAGATTTTGTGTTATTGGATTGTAATCCAAAGGAATTGTGAGTGTAAACGTGCTACCTTCATTTATTTTGCTTTCGACAGAGATTGTGCCACCCATGAGTTGGGCTATTTTCATGCTTATATTGAGTCCTAAGCCCGTTCCACCATATAGTCTTGATGTTGCCACATTCGCTTGATTAAAAGCTTTAAAAACCTTTGTTTGATCATTTAAGCTGATGCCTATCCCGGTATCTTTTACCTTGAAATTAAGCATTAATTGATGATCATTAATTGCATGAAGGACATTACATGTTAAACTAATACCACCGATGTCTGTGAATTTTGCTGCATTGCTCACGAAATTAATTAAAATTTGGCGAATTCGATATGAATCTCCAATCATTGTATTGGGACAATCTACATTCATCACATCCAAATAGAGTTGTTTCTGTTTGGTTTGCTCTTTTAACATAGAGTGGACTTCATCAAGTAATTTATCGATTTTAAATGGACTTGTTTCAATCAACATTTTACCAGCTTCAAGCTTTGAGTAATCCAAGATATCATTAACAATCTTCGATAAGTGTTTTGATGTGTCTTGGATGTGTGCTAGATATCCTTTTTGCTCATCATTGAGTTCAGTTTCTTCAAGTAATTCTGAATAGCCTTTGATAGCATTGACTGGGGTTCTAATTTCATGTGTCATATTGGATAAAATAGACATTTTGTTTTCGTTTTTTGGATTTTCAATCATCACTTTACTATAGATAAATCCATTGATTTGATTTAGACTAATATTTTCAGTTGAAGCTTTGAAATATAATTGAAATTGAGACGAATCCATATCAATTTCGCATGTTAATTCACTCATGCTATTTTTAAGGTTTTGTAAAGTTTCTTCTAGTATAGTTTTGCTTTTTAAATTGAGTTTTTGAAACAGGTCGTTTAATATAATGATTTGAGAATGATCATACTTAAAAAATGATGCAGATTTATCGTCTAACCATATGGATTGATCCATCAGATTAATTGAAAAATATCCTAGGTCTAAATCACCACAGATGGCAAAAAAAGCAGTGTTGTCTTTGAATATTTTTTGTTTGATTTCTTTGACTAAATCTCTCATCATATCTCCTTTATATACATTTTTTATTCACGTCTATATGCTTCTATTTTAACATGGTTTTGATATTTATGACTTGTATTAAAAATAAAAGCTTGGATAGATCGTTCATTAAAAATGACACAAATCATGTGAAATTGATGTTTTTAATGAGTCGTTGGCAAATTATTAGAAAAAACGAATATTTCTTTTGCTTAAAGCAAAGGGGGTTTTGAAGATGCGATATTATTTTGTTTTGTTGAAATTATAAGCATAATGAAATAAAATTAGAATAGAATTGGGGAGTTGGTTCATCATGAAACGTTATACTCTGAAGCTTGCAATTGCATTTATCATCATTTACGCGATACTTATGGTTGTCGTTGTTTTTGCATATACTAGAATCTCAGAAACGTTCATAATCAACGAAGCACAAAACAATTTAGTCGAATCGGGAAATACGTTGACTCAACGCATCAATGCTCAGCTTGATTTCGATTATGAAAAATTAAATGACATGATCAATAGCTACATAGAATTATCACTTGACCCTGTTGTTGAATTAAACAGTAGAATTGATGAAATTATGATCCAGGATCAGACGTATTTAGGCTTTGGAATTTTAGATAGTCGCGATCTTGTGATTGGTGGAAATCGATACACTTATATTTTTGATTTTGATGACACGGATATCAGACAATCGATTGGCATCTATTCTTTTAGTCAAGCTTTCAGTGATGTTGATGAAACGCCTTATGTTTTCTTCAATATTGGGGAATACATGGCTTACTTTGATGCAGAGGCATATTTTGATGGTCTGCTTGAATTATCAACATTAAAATCTGATTATTTCATTATGTCGGAAAATAATACAATTTTTTATCAAACACTTGAAAATTCATCAGCAAGTTATTTGTTTAATTTACTACGTGATGATGGGATGACCGACAATTCGATTGATCTCTTAATTGCATCCATCAGTCTTGGCGAAAATGTCGTTATCCAAGTTCCGTTTTTAGGTGTTAGTTCTTTTATAACATTTAATCCTCTTAATCGCGATTTTTCAATTGAACATTATTACTTAGTCATAGTGTATCACGAAGAAGATATCATTAATTCACTATCCTACTTAACCAATATTCTTTGGGCACTATTCTTTGTCATCTTCATTTTATTTGCTCTGGCAATGCTTGTTTTATACAAAATTCTAGAACAAAAGGTTAACGATATTGAAAATGCGCGTTTAGCTCATTACTATTCAAAACCTTATATTATTAGAATTACTCACAAAGGTAAGATCAAATCATACAACAGAAGTTTCAAGAAATTGCTTGGCGACTATGATGTTTATGATAAAGTATCCGATTTCAAAATTAAGAAAGAGGATAATCCAGAAGTCATTGAGTCAATCATTCATCAACAAAAAGCATTTACTGTATTGTTTGAAATTGGTGTTGATAAGATGGTTTACGTTCATTTCGTACCTGTAAGAACATCGGGAGGATATTTACTCATTGGCCATGATACTTCCAACGTAGAAGGCAAATTTGATGAATATCGCAATCTCGCATTATTTGATAAGGTTACAGGATTACCTAACCAAAACAGTTTGAAACAAGATTTACAAGATTTATTTGCTGATAAAGATGCCATTAGCATGAAGAATTCAATTGTTGCTTTTGATATTGTAGATTTTTCTAAGATCAATCTATTGCTAGGTGAGAAGAGTGGAGAACGGTTCTTAATCATCTTCTCAGAACTTGCTAAACAGTCTTTAGAAGGTTATCCTTCAAACTTATATAACTTTGATAATGATGTCTTTGTTGTTTTATTTAAGGATATTGAAAACTATAATTGGGTGAATCGTTGGATTACTAGACTCTTATCAATTTTTGAAAAACCTATCACCTTAGACAAAAACTTTATTGAAGTTGATGCGAAAGTTGGGATATTCAATATCGAGACAGAACGTTATGAAATTTTAAATGCTGATGTCGCATTTGATAATATGATGCTCGCACTCAATCATGCTAAAGAATCTTCAGCACACAAGAGTTTTCTCTATGATGTGAGCTTAAGTATGGTTGCTTCAAGAGAACAGCGTATGGAAATAGATTTGGCAAACGGTATTAAGAATCAAGAGTTCTTGATGGCACTTCAACCTCAATATAACAATGCATTAGAAAGAATTACTGGATTTGAAGCACTCATTCGCTGGTCAAATCCAAAGTATGCTGGAGAATCACCGTTAAAGTTTATTCAAATGGCTGAAAAGAACAATATGATTATCGATATTGGGCGTATTGCACTCCATGAAACCTTCATGATTGCTAAAGAAATGGAACCATACGATGTTCATATTTCCATTAATATATCTCCAGTTCAAATACTTCAGGCCGGATTTGTGAATGAAGTAATCTCAATTTTTGAACAATACGACTTGAAGAAACATAGTATTAGCTTGGAAATAACCGAAACATTCTTAATTGGATCATTTGAATTGGTTATTAATAAACTGAAATTATTACAAAAATATGGCTTTGATATCCATCTTGATGACTTCGGAACTGGTTATTCATCCTTACAATATTTAAGAGATTTGCCAATTAGCACCATCAAGATTGATAGAGCGTTCATTATTAACTTAGAAACAGACGCCCATTCACGAGCAATCGTCTCCATGATTTCAAGCCTTGCTAAGAACATTGGACTCGAAGTTATTTCTGAAGGTATTGAAAATGAAAAGCAAAATCAAATCGTTGTTAAGAGCGGTTGTGATATCATTCAAGGGTACTTAATTGGACCAGCTGTTTACAAAAATGAAGCAATTAAGCTCATTCAGGCTTATAATGTAGATAAGACAAAAAAGGTTAATGTCCAAAGACCAGTAAAAACAAAAGGAGTATAACAGATGCATTTTTTTAGAGTTTATGCAGTAAGTGATCAACTAACAATTATATTATCTATCATTGTACTCATGATGACAGTAGCTGCCATATATTTTCTTGCGCGCTCCTTCTTTTCAGAAAGAAAAAAGATTAAAGAAGAAAAAACACTTGCTATGGAAGGCGTTTTATCGAAATCAGAAATGTTTTCTATTATTACCGCATACATGGCGCGTATAGGTAAAGATGGACAATATTCACTCATTTACATTGATTTGGATAAGTTTAGTGATTTCGTTAATGCATTTGGATTAGTTGAGTCAGAAAAGATATTAGAAAAAATTGTTAAAAATATGGAAACAGTTAAACCTAAGGGTGTTAAGATTTCCAGATTACAAAATGATGAGTTCTTAATCTTCCTTACAATGGATTATGATCGCACTGAAGTTGTCGATTTTGCGAATAAGTTAAAAGTTGCGATTTCCAGATCAATCAAACTATTTGGTGATACGACCATTAATGCGACAGGATCTATAGCGATTGCTTTCTATCCAGTTCATGGAAATACACTCAAAGATATTTTAAATTCATTAAAGATTGCTACCTACATCAATAAAAAGAATGGTGGAAACAATATCCGTGTCTACTCAGATGAAATGAGTGATGAGGGTGGAGAGCACATTGAGTACTATTATCAAATTAAACATGCGATCCAACATAAAGAATTCCAATTATTCTATCACCCGATGATTGATGTTGAGAAAAACGACTTATATGGTGTTGAATCACTCATCAGATGGAATCATCCAGAACATGGTTTATTATCACCTTTTAAATTTTTAGGTATCATGGAACAATCAGGAGATATTCAATGGATCGGGCTTTGGGGTCTAGAAACATTGATTAAGACTTACCAAGAGTTAAAACAAGAATTTCCTAAACGTGATTTATATTTCTCACTCAACTTAAGCCCAAAGCAATTGATGAGTGACTCATTACCTAATGACTTTATCAAGATTTTAAAGAAGTACCGTATGAATGCGGATGCAATCATCTTAGAAATTATTGAATTTGCTGTCTTTGAAAAACAAGAGAACATCTTTCATAATTTAAAGAAACTTAAAGATATGGGATTTAAAATCGCAATTGATGGATTTGGTCTAGATTATGCAACACTATCTAAGGTTGAGCAATTAGATATAGATATCATTAAGCTTGATAACGAGTTTTTAAAAGAAGAAGAATCTTACATGAAAGCTAAGTTTGCTACCCTTTTAGTTGATTTTGCTAAGAGAAATAACTACCAAGTCATCTGTGAAGTGATAGAAACGAAAGAAATGTTAGAAGAAGCAAAAAACTATCATATTAAGATCATGCAAGGTTTTTACTTTAGTAAACCTTTATCAGCTGAGGCTCTCAGAGGCTATATAGGCACTGAAGCATGGAAGAATGAGCAATAAAATAAAAAAAAGTAAACAAAAGTATTGACAGCAAAAACAAGTTGTTATATAATACAGGTGTATCGATTAATTTGATACGAAATGTTCAAAGGCAAACTTAGAGAAATCTAAGGACGCAAAGCTAAAGGGCCTGAAATGGTAGCCAGTTGTCATTTAAAATGATGCTGGCTTTTTATTTATTTAATATTCAGCAGATCCAAAGCAATAAAATGAAATTAAAATGTTAAAGGCAAACTTAGAGAAATCTAAGGACGCAAAACTATAGGGCCTGAAATGGTAGCCAGTTGTCATTGATAAGATGATGCTGGCTTTTTATTTACTAACAAATCAGCTCAACTGAAGATAATTAAATCCTTAATGTAAAAGGGCAAACTTAGAGAAATCTAAGGACGCAAAACTATAGGGCCTGAAATGGTAGCCAGTTGTCATTGATAAGATTAAAATGTACCCTATAAAACGGACTCTTTGAAAAAAGACCCTGGCTATAGGGTTTTTACTTTATAATAGAGATAATAGGAAGCTGGTGATGAAATGGGATTATATTATTTCACAGATGAAC
>Ga0180007_10001922_pt1 | contig 26004 bp, 18 predicted proteins | sample MM_PC_MetaG_FD_121122 | JGI IMG/M metagenome (GOLD analysis project Ga0180007, IMG submission 121122) | Groundwater microbial communities from the Aspo Hard Rock Laboratory (HRL) deep subsurface site, Sweden - MM_PC_MetaG | ecosystem: Environmental > Aquatic > Deep subsurface > Groundwater... | reverse complement strand
TTTGGGAAGTATTACTAGATTTTGTTACCAAGAAATGAAAAATACAATCTGGCCAACAATCTCTATTGTTACCGCAACATATAATTCTGGCAGAACACTAGATCGGTGTTTATCCGCGGTTCGGGGTCAAGATTACTCTCAAGAGAAGATTGAAATTATCTTAGGTGATGGTGGTTCTACGGATAAGACATTGGAAATTGCCAAAAAATATCATGCAACTGTAATCAATATTCCAAAGGAAAAACAGCATGCCGAGTACAACCGAGGAGTAGCCTTTAATAAGGCTAAAGGAGAGTTGGTTCTAATTTTGGATCATGATAATTTTATTCCCACAACAACTTGGTTAAAGGATATGGTTATGCCACTTTTAGAAAACCCCAAAATGATGGCAACAGAAACTAGCTACTATGATTACTCTCCAAATTACAAACTTATGGATCGCTACTGCTCACTTTTTGGCATTAGCGAGCCACTACCGTATTATTTGGGTAAGGCCGATCGATTACCCCAGAATGCAGACCATTGGATTAACTTGGGCAAGGCGATTGACAAAGGAAACTATTATCTGGTTAAATTTGAAAGCGACCCCCGAAAAATTCCCACAATCGGAACCAATGGCTGTTTAATGCGGAGAAAATTGGTTGCGGAGAATGCAGATGTTAGACCAGAATATCATTATCCTATAGATGTTATGGTAGATGTTATTAAGAATGGGCATAATGAGTTTGGTTTTGTTAAAAATTCCCTAATTCACCTAACTAATTTAAGCGGATTTTGGGTATATATTAGGAGAAGATTAATGTTTGCCGAGAGTTATCATTTTGAACACCATGCCCATCGTCGTTATAGTGTTGTCATGAAAGGAGACGAATGGGCGGTTGCCAAGTATGTCTTTTTTAGTTTGACTTTAGTTAAGCCGACATGGGATGCTATAAAAGGTTATACAAAGATTCACGATGTGGCTTGGTTTATTAACCCTTTTATGTGTCTGGCAACAACTTTTATTTATGGTTACATGACGATTAAGAATCAATTTATTAAATAATTTAGGAGTTTAAATTCCATTATGTCAAAGAAAAAGATTATCCTAGGTGCGGTTTTAATAGTTATTGTCTTTATGTGTTTGCATGTTTTTGCTAATGCAACAACTATCATAAATTCTGCCAAAAAAGCAAAAGCCAAGATTCTCCCTATAAAATCGGCTCTAGCTGAACAGGACACCAGTCTTTTAGTTTTTGAGGTGGAATATCTACGAGAAGATATCCAAAAGATACAAAAAGCAGCATCAAATCTTAAAGTTTACTCCTTTCTCCCGATAGTTGGTGGTTACATAGCCGACCTTAATGCGGTTAGCGACGCTTCGTTGGAAGCGGTTAATTCGGGAATTGAGATTTTTAACTCTTTAGAAAAAAGTATTCCTAACTTTAGCTTTAGTGGTTGGGGAGGGGTAGAAGAAGATGTACCGAACACAACAAGCATTAACGAATTGTCAAAGTTTTTAACCGAGGAACTTCCAAATTACAAAAAAACTTTTTTGTCTATTGCAGATAACTTTAATTCCATAGATCCAAATCGGTATCCCGAGAACTTTAGGGGATTCTTAATCAGAGACAATTTAATAGCTGCTCAGGAGTTTTTTAAGTTATCTGGTGGCTCTTTTGACGATTTAATAAAGATTATCTCGGTGGCTCCGAGTATTTTTGGTGATAATGAAATTACACACTATTTAGTTTTTTTGCAAAACGATAAAGAAATAAGACCAGGGGGTGGAATTTTAGAAGCCTATGCTGTTTTTGCCATAAATCATGGGAAATTAAGTTTGGTTAAATCCGGAGACCCAGTTTTTTTGGAGGAGGGAAAAATAAAGTTTCAAACACCCCCCTTGTACCTATCCCGTTATCTTGGAATGAGAGCATTAACTGTTAAGGAGGGGGCTTATAGCGCCGATTTTAAAGAGTCGGCTGACATGATAAATAAGCTTTGGTTCGATTCGCCAAAGGCAATTCCTGTAGATGGTATAGTAGCTATCAACACCCAATTTATTATGTCTTTATTGGATACTGTTGGGGATGTGGAAATCTCCGATGACATGAAGTTCACAAGTTCCAATGTTTCTGAGTTGCTACAAACTCTTTCTGGGGCATCTGGAAGTAGAATGGCGCAGGATAAAAAACAAAAGGATTTAATAGGTGCGCTTTTGTACGAGCTTTTACGAAAATCCTTTAATACATCTACGACAGCAAGATTGGAACTTATTAAAGTGATTAAAGAGGAGTTTTCCAAAAAAGATATTTTAGTTTTTATTGAGTCAGGAGACTCCCAAGATCTTTTAGAAAAATACAATATGGCGGGGCGTGTTAAAGAATTTTCTGGGGATTATTTGTATATTTCTAATGCCAATGTTGGGCGGGATAAGGCAAATCTCTATGTCAAACAATCTGCAACTTATGAAGTTTCTAACAAAGAGGACAATCTAACCACAAAGTTAAAAGTCAGTTACCAAAATACTGGGGATTTTAACAGCGTCTTAAATAAAGGGTATAAAGATTTTGTTCAAATCTTTGTTCCCAAAGGCGCAGTAATTGTCAAAAGCCAAGGGTTAAAGGATTTTGTAGGTAACGGTGAGGAATTTGGGAAAACAGTTTTTTCGGGACTAATAGAAGTTGCTCCAAAAACAAGTGCTGAATTTTCGTTGGAATACACTCTTCCTAAAAGTGCTAGTACAACAGACGGCTATAAACTCTTAATCCAGAAACAGCCAGGGCTCAACGATTCCAGTTATAAAGTTATTATAGATGGCAAAAGCCAAGAGTTTGTTTTGGAAAAAGACAAAGAAATTATATTCTAAAGAGCATGGAAAATCTTAAGAGTAAAAAAATCCTCGTTACTGGGGCAAGTGGGTTTGTTGGTCAAAATCTGGTGCATAATTTGGAATCCCTTGGAGCTACTGTTTGCGGTCTAGACGAAACTGTTGATTTAAGGGATTTTGAGCAAATTAAAGGGGCTTTTTTGGAATTTAATCCCGAGGTAGTTTTTCATCTTGGGGCGTTAGTAGACCTCTCGCGTGATTTTAAAGTCGCTCAAAACTGTGTGGACATTAATATCAAGGGCGCTCTTAATGTGCTAGAGGCGTGTGTGCAAGCAAAGGTTTCTAAGATTGTATTTATGAGCACCCAAGAGGTTTATGGCAATTCCAAAACACCCTACAAAGAAAATCAACCGCTTTTACCACCTTCTCCTTATGCAATTTCTAAAGTGGCAGGTGAAAGTTTTTGTAAATATTACAAAACCGTATGCAATTTAGATTATTCAATCGTTCGGATGTCAACTGCCTATGGGAGTTTTCAGCAAAATACTAGATTAATACCGACCATAATAAACAAAGCCTTACGGGGAGAAAATATCGATCTAAATTCTGGTCAAAAAGAAAGAGATTATATTTTTGTGGAAGATGCCGTGAGTGGGCTGGTAAAAATTGCGCTGTCAAAAAAGGCTTTGGGTTTGGAATTTAATTTAGGTGGGGGTAAATCTTACAAATTAGAGTATTTAGCGAGGAAAATTGTAGAGCTGTGTAAAAGCAAATCAACCATAAATCTTGGAGTGTTTCCAGATAGAGTTGGGGAGGCAGATATGATGCTATCCAGTATCGCAAGAGCCAAAGAGATTTTGGGGTGGCAACCCGAAAATTCTTTAGAGAATGGATTATTAAAAACTATCAATTGGTTTAAAAATGGATAAAAAAGAAAAAGAATTAAGATTACAAATAAAAAAGATAGTTCAAGAAATTTTTAAAATAAAAAAGCAAGAAGATAGCGAGTTTATTCCCGGAAAGTCGTTTATCCAATACGCCGGATCGGTTTTTGATGATAAAGAGGTTAACAATGTTATTTCTACTTGGTTAGATGGTTGGTTTGGTTTGGGTCAATTTGCCGAAGATTTTGAAAGGGGGCTGGCAAAGTATATTGGAGCAACAGGCAGTATTATTACAAACTCTGGCTCCAGTTCTAATTTACTATCTGTAGCTTCTTTAATGTCTCCCATGTTTCCAGAGAGGCTTCATCCTGGAGATGAAGTTATTACTCTTGCCTGTGGTTTTCCTACAACCGTTAATCCAATAATTCAATTGGGGTTAGTACCAGTTTTTATGGATGTTAACCTGGGAACATATTCTATAAAGATAGAGGATTTACAACATGCAACATCTAGTAAAACCAAAGCGGTTTTTTTGGCTCATACTTTAGGAAACCCTCACGATATGGATTTGCTGGTCAATTTTTGTAAAGAGAAGGGTTTGTTTTTAATTGAGGATAACTGCGATGCTCTGGGGTCAATTTATAAAGGAAAAAAGACTGGTAGTTTTGGTATTCTTTCTACCCAATCTTTTTATCCTCCGCATCATTTAACCATGGGGGAAGGTGGGGCGGTCAACTACAACGACCGTATTTTTGAGCGCATTACCAGATCGTTGCGCGATTGGGGCAGGGCTTGCTGGTGCAGGGGAGACGAAAAAGGAAGATATGGTGCCTGTAATGCTAGGTTTAATTACAAGATTGGCGGGAAGCCCTACGACCACAAGTATATTTTTAGTCAGATTGGTTATAATTTAAAGCCTATTGAGCCACAGGCTGCTATGGGGGTAATTCAACTTAAAAGACTTAACGAATTTACAAGAATAAGAAGGAAAAATTTTGCAAGATTTGCTTATCATGCCAAAGAAGGTAGATGGGAAAGATTTTTTGTCTTGCCAAAAGCCACAACAGGCGCGAAACCTTCTTGGTTTGCCTATCCACTTACAATTAAAGACGATGCCAAATTTGATCGACTAGAGATCACAAGGTTTTTGGAAGAAAACAAAATCCAAACCCGAACGCTGTTTGGTGGCAACCTTACTAAGCAACCGGCTTATCGTGGCATAAATATGAGAATTGTAGGCAACCTAGAAAATTCTGATAGAATTCTTTACAACACCTTCTTTTTGGGAGTTTATCCTAAACTAGACAATCGTCACATTGACTATATGGCTGGTAAGATTAACGAGTTTCTAAAGAGGTTCTAAAGAATTTTAATACTGCCTATGGAATTGTTTAGCATCGCAGATAACTTGAGCGAAACCGAAGAAAAAAAGCTTGTAAGTTTGTTAGATAAAGTTGGTCCCAAGATGCCAACTCCCGTCTACAATGCTGTGGCTGCTAAGTTTGTGCTAGTTGCCATAGAAACTGTAATTTTAAGAAGAAAACAGGGCAAAGTTGAGGTTTTTTTGGCTAAGCGCCCTCCGACCGATGCATACTACCCTAATATGCTCCATTCTCCCGGGACAATTCTAAGAGCCTCCGATAGACCAGGGTCTTATCAAGATGCTTTTGAAAGGGTGCAAAAAAACGAATTGGGGGTCAATTTTGTCTTTCCGCCAGAATTTGTCGGATCATATTATTTCCATACCAGTCGCGGACCAGAAAACTCGTTGGTTTTCCTTTGTGAAGTTGAAAAAGAACCTAAAACTGGCAAATTTTACGATGTACGAAATCTACCAGAAAATCTCCTCCCGCACCACTATATTGTTATTGCCAAGGTGTTAGATTACTACAAAAAGCAATAAACCCCTATCTATCTATCCTATAGCTTTTTCTTTGTTGCTATGTTATAATATCGATACTTCAATACACAGGACAAACTACCACGGAGGTTAAGAATGCCAGGAAAAACTATTCCGTACGACAGGTGGTTAGAGGTCATGGAAGTCGTCCCATGGCCAGTCGTTGATCTCCTCGTAGTGAGCGGGGAGAGGATTTGGCTGATCAAGAGAGAGATCTCTGGGAAGGATCAGTCCTATGCGGGTATGTGGCATCTGCCCGGAGGTTTCCTTCTCAAAAATGAGACATTTGAAGAGTGCGTACGACGCATTTCTGTAAAGGAATTGAGATGGGACATTTCTGGGATTCCCGTCACATTTTCTGGTCTGGTTCTAAACAATCCGCACGAAGTGCGGGGTCACCTAGTCCACATCCCTATGGTGTTGGATTTGAGTACAATCCCCCTCACGGAAACCGAGAATGCGCATCTCTTTCCGATAACCGCTCTTCCAGCACCAATGATTTCGCACCATATCACCATCATAGAGCAATGCTTGAAGTCGGTGGTGAGGGGACGAAGTGTGGAGATGTAAAAGCGCTACGACCGGATGTTTTGTGCTAGAGGTATTTCACTCTTCCAAAACATTCGGTCGCTTTATTTTCTGCACAAAAATACATGGAATGCAGAAAATGATTTTATAATAGGGATTTTATTTAAGGTTTCGTTTAGTGATTTTAAATAGATCAAGAGCCCAAAGTTGGCAAGTTTTATAATACTAGTAATCTTCCCGAAAATCTTGTTCCCCACCACTACATTCTTATAGCCAAAGTCTTGGATTCTTACAAAAAAGAATAAAAAAATAACACCCCAATTTTGACTTATACCTATAGTTTATGATATAATTACCGCAGTTCTAGAATGTAGCAAACTCACTCAGGAAAGGAGTTTTTCATGGCTACGATTACCGGTGGTTTGACTGCTGGTGAAGAAGAAACGCTGATTGGCTTGCTGGGGAAAGTTGCCCAGCCTTGGACGGAGAGGTTCTACAACTCTGTTAACCGGATTACGGCTCTCACGGCGGTTTATCAGGTGATACTTCGCCGAACGGAGGCCGTGGTAGAGGTCTTCCTGACACCTCGGGAAGACAAGATCTACCACGACAAGGTGCATCACCCGGGGTCGATGGTGAGGTGGACCGACAAACCCGGGTTCTTTCCTGATGCTATCGCTCGGGTGAAAAATGGGGAGCTGGGTGGTGTTGAATACGCGACAGAGCCCCATTTGGCTGGTGTAATCCTCACCGACACCCCCCGAGGGAAGGAAATTTCGGTAGTCTTGATCTGCGAGACAACCGAAACACCCAATGTCCCTGGGAATTGGCATTCGGTGTCGAATCTCCCCGCCAATCTGATTGAGCACGAAGTCGTGCTCAACAAAATGGCGGTGGTGAAGTACGAGGAGATGGCGAGGAGGAGACACGAAAGTATACCGCTTTAGGCTGTGACCGGATGTTTTGTGATAGAGGTAGTTCACTCTTCCAGAGCATTCGGTCAGTTGTTTTTTTATAGGGATTTAAGAGATGAGATAATCCGCTTGTCTATGGCGAAGTCACGAGACAAGGTAAGACATTTTTCAAATAAAGTATCAAGATTTCCCTTTTCCAAAAACTTCTTTAATCCCATCTCATTGGGAAAACTATTGGCGGGTCCTAGTAGGTAACAGACTTTAGAATCCACTACAGGTTTGGCAATAGAAGGCTCACAGGAAATTATAAAAGGAACTCCGCAAAGCATAAAATCCCAGATCTTAAGTGGCTCAATATATTTTGTTGACCCAAATTTATCGTCATAAACTGCCAGTCCCACATCGCAAGTGGCCACAAATTCTTGCCAGGCTCGGCGACTTGTAAGTCGAATCACCTTGACATTATTTAATTTTCTTTCTTTAATAATTGTTTCAAACTTTTCGTGGTCTTTTATGGGAACCAAATAGACCTCCAAATCGGGTCTAACTTTTAAGATATTTTCCACCACATCAAAAAAGATTCCAAATTGCCTTTCGGTTAAAAGAGTTCCAGTCCACGCCAATTTATTACCAGTTCTTTTATTTTTCCCTTCTTTGCTAAGTGCTGGATCGTGGAGTGGGGAATTGGGAATGTAAATCGAATCTGCCCCAAAGTGTTTCTTTTTGTATTCCTTTAACGAATCACAAACAACCCAGACTTGATCGGCTTTAATACTGGAGAGCCGATCAAAATACTGATAAATGCCTTGCATTAAACCGTTCTTAAAACGATTCTCATTAAAATCAACGCAATAGAAGATAAACTTAAATCTAAAGATGGGCTTTAGTATCAAAGCGGGGATTGAAGAAAGCGGATCAATTCCAACTACTATAATACTTTCCTTGCGATTTTTGATAAGCGTTTGTGTTAAAAGTACGATAGTCAAAACAATGTCTACCAGATATTTGATTGGAGGGATAACACCCAAGAAATTTGGTAGCTTAAGGATTTTTGTGCTGGATTCTTTACCGTAAATAATGGGGTGTTTGTAGCCAATTAAAGGAAATCCTAGAACTTCAACAAGTTTTGCTTTATCTCTAAGGGCATTAATTACAGAGGTATACGGACCCTCCACAGGTTCGTTGGGTTTATAGATATCGCGAAATAAAATGTGGGTGGTAACTATAAATATGGTATTTTTAATTTCTTTTTCTTCCATACTACTTGTGCTCAAAAACAGCCAATTGATTAAATCCAAATTGGAATTTTTTATATTTTTTTACCGCAAAGCCTGCTTTTTTTGCCAGATAGCGGATATCTTTTTCATTCCAATAGTGTTTATGCTCACCCATATTTTCTTTATCAAAAATTCCAAAGAAAGTCATAAATTCCAGAACAGGCTTTGCCATTTTTGTTGGGGTTGTTATAAAAATTCTACCATTCATATTTAAAATATCTTTAAATTTTTTAAAAATCTTAAATACTTCTTTAACTGATATATGCTCAATAACCGCTAAACTTACAATGGTGTCACAATGGGCATTTTTCATTACGGAATGATCGTAGTTAACAACAAGATATTTGCCTTTAACCAGCCTTTTTAACTCTCCGTTGTTGCCGCCAAAATCCAAAACATCTCCAATTAGATAAGGCGCCGCCATTTTAAAGCGGTAATTTTGCAGATATTTTTCTAAAAACATCGAAGTATCAATCATACGGCGACGGATCTTCTGGTTTTATTTTCTCCATACCGTAAAAATACTAATTCCAACCGGATAATTAATATATTTTAAGAAAAAATTCTCTGTTTTTAATAAAGCAACTAATGTTCCATTGATTAGGGGACATAACTCATACAAGCGATCTTTTAAGGCGCTTTTATTTTTGGGTAAAAGGTGTTGAAACATACTTAGTACATAAATAGGAAAAAAGAGGGTAAAGTTCCAATAAGAGATTTTGTGCAATTTAAATTGTGCTTTTTCTAATCTCTTTATTAGCGATGATTTATTATATCTTCTATAATGTCCGTTAATTTCATCATGACCGCTCCACAAAGAATTCAATGCAGGAACAGATAGTATTAATTTACCATTAGGTTTTAGTAATCTATACCATTCAGATAAAGCAGAATCCTCGTCCTTTAAATGTTCTAAAATATCAGAAGCTATTATTGTGTCAAATTCCCCATCTTTATATAGTGTTTTTGTGCCATCCATAACCGTTACATTATTTATGCCTCTTTTTTTACATAAATTGATTGCGTCCACACTAATGTCGATTCCATAAATATTCATAAACCCATTTTCTTTTAGTAAATTTATGAGAGGACCACCGGAGCAACCAATATCTAAAATTTTATCAGTTTTACCTATATCAACCTTTTTAATTAAATTTATAACCGCATCTCTTCGTGCTATAAACAACCAGTAATTAGTTTCTAATCTATGGTATTTTGATTCATAAAGTTTGTTCATATTTATGTCTAAGAATTCTGGAAAAAAACCAATATGTTGTTGCTAATATTATGTACAACAGACCAATGTTTGCCTCGTAAGGGGTATAAATAAACTCAACTGTGTTTTCTCCCGCCGGCAGGTATACTCCCATCATGAACCAATTAGTGCGAATTGGGGCAACCTTTGTTCCGTTAATCCTTGCCTTCCAGCCAGGATAAAAACCTGTGGAATTGGCGAGGAATGTTTGTTTCTCTGCTGTCACCTCGGCTTTGATGTAGTTTCTTTGATAATCCTTTATGACAACTTCCCCCTCGGGTGAAATTTTTCCTGGTTGTAATTTATCTGCTTCAAGAAAAACGGTTTTTGGATCTTCTAGCTTTTCGAAATAGGGCAAAAGATATTTTGATTGTCTTGCTGTTGGAATAATATTTGATGCTAAGTACAATCTTGGAAGTGCCGTGGGGTTCTGATAAACACTATAATAAGTGTCCACAGGATCTGGCCACCAAGAAAGCGAATTATAATCAAATGAGTAAAAGTTAGGTTTTAGAGGGTTTTGCTTAATTTCGGCAACTTTTTTTAGATTGGTGTCTTCCCAATCTCCTTTTCTTACAATATATTTAACTCCTAAAATGTCCCTTAAGCTTTTGGAGTCGTACTGGCTTTGGGGCAAAGGCAAAAGCTCATTTATTCTAACACCATACTCGCTTGCTAATGACATGTATCCCGCCGTTTGTTCCAATCCTAGGTAGTCTGTACTATAGCTATGCTGTGTAAATAACATATCAACGCGCTCTCCTGGTTTAGTATTCTCTTTTAAATAATTTGTAAGCTCGTTCGGTTGGAAAACCGCCTCGGGGTTTGTTTTAGAATTTAGGTAAACTTTACTGGCAACAAGAGTTCCAGATTCAACTATTAAGGCAAAACCAAGAATGGCAAAACCAATTCTTTTATTCTTATGATAAACAATAAAAGAGAGTACAGAGAGCATTCCAATCACAAAAATAATGCTTAGGTTTTGAACCAGCGCCGGATAATTTAGAATCTCCACTTTTCCTATAAAGGCAATTTTATAGGCTTGTGTTACAAGAGCCAGGATGGCAAAGATTTTAATCCCAAATCCCAAAGGCTGGGATATTCCTCTCTGACCAAGGGCGTTTTTAATATAAAAGGGGGCAATTAAACAAACCGCAAATCCTGGGATTAAAGAAAATACAGCAAGCCTTCTAAAAAAACTAATGATTGGAGTTGTTAGATAAATTAAAGTCGGAAAATAAGTTGTTCCTCCCGCGGACAAAATTGCTCCAAAAATAGCAAGTGCCAGTAAGGACAAAAGTCTTTTATCTCTAAAAACTTCCCCTTTGTTTTTTGCTTGTAAAAGAATTATTAAAACAACGGTGCTCAAAGAGAGGTGAACAATGTTTGTGGAGCTTGCTGTATTAAAAAGCGTATTAACTGGCAAAATCCCTTCCGCGAGATTAAATATTTTTATGGGGTTGCTTATAAAACCCTCCAAAGTTAAAACAGTACCTCGAACACTTTGGGGGAAATTGGCAATAGCCGAAAAGTAGAGTGGCGAGATCAATGGAAAAGTTATTAAAAACAGCCCTCTTAGGTTATCCTTGATTACGGAAATGAGTGTGTACTTAATCTTGTCACCTGTTAATATATTGTATGTGGTTACTGTCAAGACTATAAGAACTGAAGGCATGGGGTATCCGGCTAAAAAGCTAAAGGCTAAAAGTAGGTAGAACAAAAAAAAGTATCTAAATTCATCTTTCTCTTTCCTTTTAAGATTTAGATAAAAACAGACAGGAAGATAACTTCCAGCGTAAAGAACAGAGGTTGCAGCTAAATATTCCAGATTGTAACCCGTAATAACCCAAAGAAGTCCCCCAAAAAGACTAGAATAATTTTCGAGTTTAAAATAATCTTTTAATATTTTGTAAACAAAAAATGCTCCAAATGCCAGATGTAAATAAGCAAGCAAGGTGGTAAAAGGAAAAACCAGTAAACTATTTCCGAAAATTTTAGAAATTAAAGCTATGACAAAGTCTGGTGGATACAGGTAACCAAAGTCGACTACAGACAAGGTTGGAATACCAGTAGAGAGATAATTAGGGTTCCATCCTAAAAAGCTCGAGTGTTGCGAAAAGATACTTGTGATATTTTGGGAAAATGCGGAAAGCTGTAAAGCGTAGATGGCAGTATCAGCAAAGATGAATGTTTGCTCTTGGGACCAAAGAGCGATATTTCGGACAAAGATTAAAAGAATAAAGAACAGAATCCCAACCAATGCCTTTTTGTTGCTTGTCATAATTAAAATTGTAGTCTAAATTGTTCTTGGAAGATATTGGCATAAAATACGAAAAATTAAAAGGAATATTTTTTGAGCGTAAGCCTTATTTGAAATGATAAAAGGAATGTTTTGGTTTGTTAAATCCTCAATTGAACTTGATTTGGGGATGTTTGCAGTTTGTCATTGGGAATTTTCTAAGAAAATAGAATTTCTTTTTAAAAAATACTGGGAGTTATTTTTGCTTTCATCAGGAATAAAAAAATTTGTCTTTGGGGAGAATTACACCAATCTTTTTGGAAAAAGGATTTTTTACGATTCCCCTTATGGAATTGCAGGGTATCAAAGTATGTTAGTGAGGCAACAAAGAATGTTGCGCGATGCGGGTTCAAAGACGGCAAATACAATTGTTGATATTGGTGCTAATGTAGGGTTTTTTTCTATGATGCTACGAGAACTTTATCCAAAAGCGCAAATTTATGCTATAGAGCCTGTCCCGCAGATTTTTACAAATCTTAAAGCAAACCTCACTTCTAACCTTGACAAAGTATATGGTGTTGCTATTTCAGATAAGGATGGAATGGTTTCTATGAGTTTTAAGGATCAAGAGTCCGCCGTTAGTCATGTTATTGATAGGGATGCAAAGGATAGTGGTAAAACTGTTAAAGTGCGATCCACAACTTTGGATAACTGGTGTCTTCAAGAAAAAATTAGGGTCATTGACCTTTTAAAAATTGACACCGAAGGTTACGAGGCTCATGTTTTAAGAGGGGCTCAAAAGACTCTTATCAAAACAAAGTATTTACATATAGAGATAAGTTTAGAAGATAACAATAATTACACCTTTAGCCAAATCAACTCTTTGTTGTATAGCGATAAATTTAATTTTCAGTTGGTTTATTTTAGAAATTTTACCGATAAAGGTTATGGACCTATAACAGTTGGGGATTTTCTGTTTCGAAATATTATGTTAGACTAGCCCCCGTAGCTTTAGTGGTATTTCTTGTTTTATGAAAAAAAATCGTATCCTAATAACTGGTGCTTCTGGTATGTTAGGCACAACCTTTTATAGTACCTTTAAAAATTTGTTTGATATTGTTTCCACGGATCTTAAACCCCTAGACCCTTGGACGCAAAGGTTGGATGTAAGAGATAAAAATTCCATATCTTTGCTGGCTAAAAAAATAAAACCCGATTATATTTTTAATTTTGCAGCACTTACAGATGTTGAATATTGTGAATCCCATTCCAACGAAGCTTACGAAACTAATGCCCAAGGAGCCGAAAATGTAGCTTTAGTCTGCAAAAAATACGGTATCCCAATGGTTCATATCAGTACCGCTGGAGTTTTTGATGGGACAAAAAAAATCCCTTATACCGAAGAAGATAAACCCAACCCAGTAAATGTTTATGGAAAGGCCAAGCACCAAGGTGATCTTTCGGTACAGAGAATATTAAAAGGGAATTATCACATTTTTAGAGCGGGTTGGATGATGGGTGGTTTTGACAGAGATAAAAAGTTTGTTAAAAAGATTTTGGATCAAGTTGATCAAGGGAAGACCGAGTTATACGCTCTTACTGATATGTTTGGTTGTCCTACATACACCGAGGATTTTTCTAAGGGTATTGTAAAAATGTTGCGCGTAGCCGATTCGGGACTTTATCATATGGTTAGCGAAGGAAATTGTTCTCGTTACGATGTAGCAGAAAAGATAATTGAATTTTTTGATTTTAGTCATGTTAAGCTGACGGAGGTCACCTCCGATTTTTTTGCCAAGAATTATTATGCACCACGACCGCCTTTTGAGGTCGCTATTAATCAGAAAATTCATAAATTGGGTCTTAAAGTTATGAGAAATTGGGAAATAGCTTTAGAGTCGTACTTAAACAAAATGTTAAAATTTAGAAATGCCAAAAGATAGAAAATTTAAAGAGCCACTGGTTTCTATTGTCACCACAGCCTATAAAAACGAAAGATTTAATCAAAAATATTTTGATTCTGTTAATAATCAATCCTACCCAAATATTGAGGTAATTTTTGTGGATAGTTTATCTCCAGATAATACAGTTGTTGACGCCCAAAAAAGAATTAAAAGAGGTCAGGTAGTGGTGTCTCCCACAAATGCGGGTTGTGCGGCTGGAAACAATCTTGGAGTTTTAAATGCGACCGGAAAATATATATTTCTTTTAGGTCCCGATACTTGGACTGATCCGAAATGTGTGGAACTGCTCGTTAAAGCTGCGGAAAAAGATGACGAACAAATATATACCGCAAGACAAATGACCTACGATGGCAAAGAATTTATTAGCTGCGGGATCGCAGCTGACATTTTTGGATATCCTGCAAGAACTTATAGCAGGGATGGTAAAAAAAGGTTAAAAAAAATCTTTTATGCTGATGGGACTAGTGTTTTTATGAAACGAGAGAACTACATTAAAATTGGAATGATGGACGAAGTCACTTTTTTGTTTGCCGAAGATGTAGATCTCTCATGGAAAGCTCACTTAATGGGGATGTCTGTGATTCCAGTTTTTGATTCTGTTATCTACCATTTTAGTGGTGGTAGCGTTGGCATTGGCGGATATCCCAATTCCAAGGAAAAGTATGTTACCAATTCCAATCGAAGATTTTTAGCCGAAAGAAATATTATTCGCAACATCCTAAAAAATTACTCCATTTGGAATGTTTGGTGGATTTTGCTATACTATTTTTGTATTAATATAGTTGAGGCTGTGGCTTTGGTTCTAACTGGACAGGCTTCTTCTGCCTACAATTCATACTTTAGGGCGTATGTATGGAATATTAAAAATATAAAAAGCACATTTAGTAAGAGAAAGCAGATTCAGCAGATTCGTACCGTTGGTGATATAGAAGTTATGAAAAATATGTACTTTTTACCCCACAAAATACTTGCTTTTTTAGAATTAGGTGTTCCTAAAGTTACAAAATAAACCTATGAAAATATTAACAATAATAAATGTTGCTAGAAAAAAAATAATAGAGTTTTGGAAATACTTAAGAAAAAACGCTACCGTTAGGGAGATATACTTGTTTGTTAAAAGGAGTTTATTAGCAAACCTACTTATTATTCCTTTGATTTTAGTTTTTGTCTTTGGTCTTATCATCACCATCCCTATAGTATCCAGAACTATGGCTCACTCCGACGAATATCAGTTTTATTTTAATGCTTTTACTATAATGGCTGGTCAAGAACTTCACAATTATATTCATGTCGCTTTAACCGAATATTTGCTTGCGGGGTTTTTTTCTTTTATAAATCTAGTTACTAGCTCAGGGGTAAATTTTCCCCAAGGCGATCCCTCGTTGGCCACATACTTTTGGGGTCATTGGTTTGGATTCATCCTCTATATTTTGGCCTATATCTTAGGACTTATTGTCTTGCAAAAGAACGATAGCAAAATTAAATTGCGCTCAGTCTTTTTTAGTGTTCTGTATTTCGCATCCCCAGGAATTTTGGAGAGATTTATTAGGATAAATTCTGACTCGATGATGGTAATAGTTTTTTTGAATTATCTTATCATCTCTTTCTGGTTACAAAAAAGCAAGGCATCGGTTGCCAAAACTTTTGTGATTAATCTCGCATTTTTGTTTTTGGGCTCTTTTACCAATTTAAAGTCTTTATTCTTGTTTCTTCCAATTTTTTCCATCACAACAGTAAATTCATTTTTATGGTCGCGACAGAAACACACCTCTTTTAGCATAAATTATCTATACAAATCTGTCCTTTACACCGCTGGGATTTTTTTTGGCGGGATTCTTCTTTGGGTGATTTTTATGCCTAAGCCTTTTGATTACATTAGATTTTGGTATGGGGTAAAGAAAGCAACTGTTCACAGTACGCAGTTTGATTTTGATTATCCGAGTCAATCCTTTGGGAGTTGGAAGGTTTATATATATGATTTTTTTGCTGAATATTTGGGACTATCAGCCCTTGTGGCTGTCGTACTAGTTCTTTTACTTTTTATTCTCGTTAAGAAAAACGATTTAAGAAAGATTTTTAATAAAATGCTACAAAAAGTTAACATAAGAAGTATTTTTGAAGGGGATCTGTATCCTTACACAGGACTTGTTCTAGCGCTATCGCTGGTGTTTTACTATTTAGGGGTTTCCATGCGAGTTGTTCACTGGTCCAGATGGGGGGTCCCGATAGGATTTTTGGGAATAATGCTCTTATCCATGGTATTAGAAAAAGCTGTTCTGATTCTAGATCCTCTGAAAAGATGGTCTCTAAAGAAGGTTCTCTTTGGTTTCCTTGGAATTTTCCTGATTACTACCTCTCTAAGAGTGTTAATTACTGTCGACATGATAAGAACGGATTTTCCAGAAAAGGGAAATTTTCCGTTAACCTATATTGATACAGAGAAGCTAGCCTCTGATTTGGGCATTGCGAAAGAGGAAATGATTCAAAAGATGATGTGGTTTACTGGTTACACACCAAAAACTATAGGAAGTGACTCTTTGGAAAAAATCACGGAGGAAAAGAACAAGGATGTGCGTTATGTTCTTTGGCCTTATTGGAACATTGGTTTGGTTTATACGACGAAAAATGTTGATTTAGGAACCCACAACCAGAGGGCGTTTATTGATAAGTATATGGAGAAAATTTTTTACCGATTTCCAACTTTTGGTGCATTTTATATGCACATAACAAAGTATTTTGCTTGGAAGGTGCTTGGAATTACATGGAATCCGGAAATAGATTCTCTTTTGGAAACTCAGTATGCGGTTGTTAAACTTAAAGAACGGGTTTCCAATATTAGTTTAAATTACAGTGTGGGGTTTAAAGACATGTCTCATTACTTTTTTCCGAAGTCGCTAACCTTTAATATGGCTACCTTAAAGGATGGTTATATGTTTCCTCCTTGCTACTCCTACCCCGATACGAAGTATGTATCCGATGGCAAGAAAGTTGAGCCTCCCAGCGACATTGGAATTGGGGCCAGAACAGCAGGCTTGTATTGTCATAGCACCAGATTTAGGGTATTTTTTAAGGGTACTTACAGAATTAGGGTTGAGGGATTGCCAGAAAATGTGGACAATATTCAGAAGGTTTTTTCAAATATCAGCACACTTTCTTGGAATCCAGACACCAAGACGGCCACAATAGAAGCCAAAAGTACTATGATACCTGGTGATTTTGGTGTAGCTACGGAAGAGAAGAATATTCCCGGTCTACAATTTCGGGTTTTTTATAGTGATTAATTATTTTTAGTCAGGGGAGTTACCCATACATATGGTGATAAAAATGGGTATTCCAAAAATTAAACAACTTGCTTTTAGACCCGAAGTGCTATTTTTTCTTTGTATTGCAATCTTGGAAGCAGTTTATGTATACATTCTGTTTGGTGATGCCGAACTGTTGGCTAGTGGAGATAATTACACATACTTACAATTGGGAAAGAGGGCATTTAACTTATACATTTGGGATACCGCTATTCCTTTAGGGGGTATAAACAACGCAACCCCAAACTTATTGGGATTTCCCCTCTATTCAACACTGTTTAGCTTTCTATCAACGGCTGTTCTTCAAAGGCTGTTGATTTTCTGTTTGTATTTTTTTGGGTTCGTGGGTTTCTACAAATTAACGAGATTATTCTCCCGGAAATTTTCCGTATTTGCGCTTCTTCCTGCAACGGTGCTTTTTTCATTTAACGCATTTGGATCTTTGAATCCATTTTCATTTTTTCCTTTAATGTATGGGGCATATCTTCCACTTTCTTTATATTATTTTATTAAGTTGGTAGAAAGTAAAAGTTTTAGTTTTTCTTACATATTTAAGTTACTGGTGTTATCGGTGATTTTCACTCCCATAAATTCAAATCCTGCTTTGTCTGTGACCATATTTATTCCCCAGGCTTTGTATCTAGTTTTATCAATAAAGAATATGCATAGAGCGAGGGTTTTAAATGTATTAAGTTATTACATCGCCTTTATTTTGGTAAATTTGTGGTGGGTAACACCTATGCTTTATTATTATATGGAAAATGCAAATAGGGTTTTTAAGAGCGGGTGGTTTTCTGCTTCATCGGTGGGGCACTTGTATCAGAATTTTAGATTCATTGGGCAGTGGGGTTGGTACGGCAAACACTTTCTATACGATTATTACCCATTTCATGATTGGTATGACAAGCCAACCATTTTCTTTTTTAGCTATGCATTGGTTATTTTTACGATCGCTTTGTCTTTTGGACAAAAAGTGAGTTCAAGAAAACCCCAAATCTTTTTTATTGCTCTATTTTTGCTCTCCCTGTTTTTGGTAGGGGGGTCTCGTTCGCCTTTTGGTTTCGTTTACACCTTGTTGTTTAATTACTTTCCCGGATTCAAGATTTTTAGAGAACCTTTTACAAAATTCGGTGAATTGTATGTGCTATCCTTCTCGGTTTTATTTTATGTAGCACTCACAAATATTGAAAAGCGTTTTCAGGGAAAGTGGAAATTTGGATTATTTATGTTCGTTTTGTTGTTAGTTCTTATGAACGCAAAACCAGTTCTTTTGGGCGAGCATGTGTGGTCTAAGTGGAATGGGAGCGTTAGAACTTCAAGGATAAATATACCAACATACTGGAAAGAATTTGAAAAATTTACTCACGATAATTTAAAAGATGCTCGAATACTAACTACCCCAAAATCCTATTATGGTGGAGCTTGGAATTGGATTTATGGATTTTCATCAGCCGATGACATAGCGGTAAACTTTGTGGATGGGGGAAACAGTGTTTTGAGAAACCCCATTGCTTCAGGTTCCGAAGCGGGTGAAGTTATAGATAATATATTTCGGGTTGCGGACTTGCCTAAGAATTATCTCGCATTGTTATCTGTTGATTATATATTGCAAGAGAATGATTTAGACTGGAGGTATTCGGGGGAGTTGACTCTGCCACCCAGTCAAAATGATTTAGCAATTAATAAGTTAGGTGTTGAAAAGATCCAAGAGTTTGGCGAATTTGACCCAAAGTATCTTTTAAAAATACCTAACGGAGAAGCAAATACTTCTTTAAGAGAAGAGCTCTATGCCGAACTTACAGGGAGACCCGCTTTAGTTCTGTATAAGGTTCCAGAAGATAATAAATTGCCGAAGTTTTACATTCCGAAAGATCTCGTATATTCGTGGTCAACTATTCAAGAGTTACCCTATGTTTTGAGTACATCTAATTATGCAAAGGGTATTGGGGTTTTTATAAAAGATACAGAGAAGGTTGATGAATCACCTTTGAGAGAATCCGCAGATAGAGTAATTTTTGGTACTAGAAAGTTTTCGCGGTTTTCCTTGGAAAATTTAACATGGAAAGAGGGTTGGGCTTGGCCGGTTGTGGTTAACACGAATCCCACAGATTTTAAGTACAAATTTGTGCAGGTAAAGGAAGATATAGAAAAAGCTATCCCCAAAAACCCCCTTGATAAGGCGGACTTGTTACTTTGGCTTGCTGCAAAAAGAGCTGCGGAGATAGCTAAGTATAGAGTACCCCCACAATTAGAGGAACAACTTGTTAGGGATTATGCGAATCTGGTAGATCAATCAATGGAGGTGCTTAAAAATGTTCCAAAGGAAAAAATAATGAATGACGATGAAAGTGAGGGGGATTTTTGGGGAATGGTGGGTAAGGTGTTAATGTATGTTGAGAGATCCAACGCAACCATTCCTCTTTCTGAATATACTTTTGGTAACAGCAAAGATCCTAGAGTTCTATATAAAAACTTTGTTGCTTGGATTTACGAGGTCTCGACCCCCGATTGTGGCGATTACTGTTACACTTTTAAAGTTCCGGAAGATGGGAGGTACAGTGTTTATGTTGGTGATAGTGTTTTGGCAAAACTAATTTTGCCAAAAGTCAAAATTGCTGATTTGGAATACACGGAGGTCAAAAACCAAAAGGATGAGATAAAAGGTTGGTATTACGATGGTATTACCACATTTCAAAAAGGCAAAAATTATATTGTAAATTTATCGCTCCCTAAAGGTAAGAATTTAATTGGTTCTGGCGGGTGGTTGGTTCCGAACTTCGCTACTTTAGATAGTTCAAGTGCAGATTTTGTTATGCAAAACATTTTTCCGGGTTATTATGTGCTTGGTTCAGATATCGCTCGTCCTAGGGAAATAGAATCTAGCCTAGTTTTGTGGGACGACATGATACATTACAAACCATTGGAAAATTTTGAGAGTGGTAAGAAATATTCGGTATCTTTTGAGTATTCGACTGATTCGGGAGGCTTGGGCATAGCTATTATTGAATCAAATTCCCCAGTTCAAACCCCAATCTCTAATAGTCAGTTGCTTTTGACTAAAGTTTTAGTCAAGGCTGAATTAGATCAGAGCTGTTTGGATAGATCTGGAGAGTCCAATTGTTGGCGTAGTTACAAAAAGATTTTTAGGGCAAGTAACGATGCTAAGTCGGCGCTATTTTACATTTATGCCTACCCGTATGCTCGGAAGGCTTCCCATGTAAGGGTAAAGAATATTAGTGTAGAGGAGGTGTTAGAACCCATCATTGTAGTTAAGAAAGGGGGGAATAAGTCGCTAGATACGACCCCAACTGTTCCTAACATAGTGTTTTCTAAGATAAATTCGACTAAGTACAAGGTTAGTGTTTCAGGAGTAACCGATCCTTACGATTTAATTTTTAGTGAGAGTTACAATCGTGGTTGGAGAATGTATCTGGATGGGACAAAACTTATTTCTAATTCTAGTCATGATATTGTTAATGGATATGCAAATCTGTGGCATGTAAGTCCCGAGGATGCAGATAATAAAGAAAGTTATACATTAGTCATCGAGTTTTACCCACAAAGGATTTTTAGGATTTGTGTTATTTTGAGTTTGAGCACATTTTTGGTAGCCACGATATATTTTATAACGGCACGAATGTTTAAATTTATCACTGCTATTAGAGTTCATAGTTTGTCATGAAGATAATTCTTAAATTAAAATTAAAAGTTGCAAGATTGCTGAAGCTCCTTAAGAAATTCCTGGTAAAAAACAAGGTTATGTTGCTTTTCCTGTTCATACTGGGTGTTTTGATGGATATGGTATTGCTAGAGTTTGTTTATTCGTTTGTATTTTTTCCCTTAATGGTTTTGTGGTTACTGTGCGAATTGGTGTATACACGAAAACATGATTGGTACCTGATGCTTTCAATAGTATTACTGTCTTTGGTGCTGCCGCTTAAGTTTCTTAGTCTTGAAACTGTCGCCGAGAAAATTTCTATTTGGGCATATTTTTATCTGGTAGTTGCATTTTTTAAGAAACTAAAAAAAAGTGGGAGTAAAATTATCGTTGACTAAGTCAATAAAAACCCCAGGAGTCCTTTTGTTTTTTTTAATTGCGGTTATAGAGATTATTCACATCCAATTGTTATTTGGTGATGGACATCTACTTGCGGGTGGAGATAATTATCAGTACCTACAACTTTGTAAAGAAACCACAAATAATTATTCTTGGAAGGAGTCTCTTCCGTTTGGTGGACCAGGTTACGATGTAGCAAATTTGTTTGGAATTCCCTTATATTCAAAGCTTACGTGTTTTTTATCCCAAGACATTTCGGAGCGTTTGTTAATTTTTACTCTGTATTTTTTAAAATATTTTGGGTTTTTTTTGCTTTCAAAAGCACTTTTTAAAAGATTTTTGCTTTTTGCTTGTATTCCAGCGTGTCTTTTGCTTGTTTTTAATCCTTTTGGAGCTCTAAATCCATTCTCTTATCTTTATCTTTTAGATGGGGCATATCTTCCCCTTTCCCTGTATCTCTTTGTTCGTCTTTTGAAAAGTGAAAGAGTAGACTATTTGACTCTTTCGATAATTGCTTTATCTAGTGTTATTTTTTCCTCATTAAATTCTAATCCTGCTTTATCCATGACGATTTTTATCCCCCAACTCATCTATTTAATATTTAATCTTCATAGACTGAGCAAAATTAAGCTCTTAAATCTGTTTTTATATTCAATGGTTTTGATCTTGTGTAATTTATGGTGGATTGTAGCGCAAGTTCAATACTATTTTTCCAGCGTTGGGATACTTTCTAATGGTAATTGGTCTGACTTTACAAATCAAGGTAGCTTGTTTCAAAATCTTAGATTTATTGGTCAGTGGGGTTGGTATGAGGGGCACTATCTCTATAATTATTATCCCTTTAGCCAGTATTACGATTCTCCTCTTGTAGTTATTGCTACTTACCTAGTTGTCGCTCTTACGATGGGGTATGGGGTTGTATTGGCGCTAAAAAAAGATAGACCAGCATTGTTTGCGTTGGTGTTTCTTTTGATTAGTTTATTTTTGGTTGGTGGTTCAAGACCCCCCTTTGGTATTTTGTACAGGTTTTTATACGATCACATCTCTGCTTTTAAGGTTTTTAGAGAGCCTTTTACCAAGTTTGGTGAGTTATATGTTTTGGCATTCTCCCTTCTTTTTTACAGATTGTTGTTGGGGATTAGAGACTGGATTAAGCCCTATTTTAGAACAAATATCTTCATTTTATTTTTATTTTTGGTATTTATTTTTGGTAAGCCAGCAATTTTAGGTGAGCATGTTTGGGATAAATGGAATGGAAGTATGCGAACTTTTAGAGTATCTGTACCTCAATATTGGGATGACTTTTACAAATTCCAAAAAAAGAATTTAAAAGACGAACGAATTCTTACTGTTCCAAAAACTTATTATGGGTCGGCTTGGAATTGGCCTAAGGGTTTTTCCAGTGCTGATGATGTCGCTGTCAATTTTGTAAGCAATGGTAATACAATTCTTGGAAGACCAATAAATACAGGATCCACTTCCGAAAAAGTAGTTGGAAATTTTTATAGTGATAGTAATGTAAACTCAAATTATTTTAACTTTTTGGGCGTTAAGTATATTCTTCGCGAAAACGATTTAGATTGGAGATATTCTGGAGAACTAACTTTATCGCCGAGCCAACTTGATGATTGGATAAAAAAGTTAAATGTTATAAAAGTGGCAGAATTTGGAAAATTTACGCCGGAATATCTGGAGACAATTGTCAATGACGATCCTAATGTTAATCTAAAAAATGAGCTATACAAGGAACTTCTGAATAGACCCGCCCTCGAGATTTACCAAGTAGATGGAACGGAAGATTCTCAAAAATTTTATCCCATAGGTAATATTTACTATGTAAATGGAGAGATAGAAGACATTTCAGAGCTTCTAAGTTTTACAGGAGCATTAAGTTCAACAGGATTGTTTTTGGAAGACATAGACTTTTCCTCTGTAAAAGAATCTTTTTCTCCAAATCAAATTTACGGAGTCGGTAAGCGGGATTATTTGTCTCGGGGACATTATTTGGTCACTGTACCAGAAAAAGGAAGTTACAATGTTTTTATTAAAGGAGATAAAATCGGACTCACCGGATTTAAATTAACGCCATCCTTAGATATTGTTAAGGGGTGGTATAACATTGGAAATACATCACTTGAGGATAGTAAAGAATATTCTTTTTTTCTTGATATTCCAAGGGGGAAAAATATATTGGCGGGAACCGAACCATGGCACAAATCCAATTTAATTGGTGAGAATAACTATGCCGATCTCGCCAAAACTCTTTTTTTGGAAGAGGGGGGTGATATTTATTATAAGTTTGTAGACTCAAAAGAGCTCAGTGGTAGCTACAGTATATCTTTGGATTATAATTTTTCTAAAGATATCTTAGGGTTTGCTGTTGTTGGTGTGCAACAAGATGGCGGGTATAAAATATTTTCCGAAAAGTTTAGTGGGGCTGGAGCATATTACAACGAAATGGAGTTAAAAAAAGATACTAATTCCCTACTATTTCTAAAACAAGAGTTTCTAATAAACGATAAGTTAAAGTCAAAAGTTGATTTTATGAATATCTCGTTTGCGAAGGCAGGAAGCCCCTCGGTGGTTTTAAAGAAAGTCAGTGACGAGAAGCAACAGAAAACCAGACCCCCTAATATCACTTATACAAAAATCAACCCTACAAAATATCGGGTTCAAGTTGATGAGTCAGGAGACTCCTACAACCTGGTTTTTAACGAATCGTTTGATAAGAATTGGAAGCTATATTTTAAAGGTAGAAATGAAATCTCATCAACTCGTCATTTTAAAATCAATGGTTATGCTAATTTGTGGAAAATAGAACCCGAGGATGTTGGTGATGCATCAAGTTATACGCTGACTGTTGAGTATGTAGTGCAAAGGAAAATAGACCTACTTATTGGGATTTGTCTTACTACTTTCTTTTCTTCTCTAACTTATGTGATAATCCGTGGGGTAATAAAGCTAAAGGAGTACTTAGTTTTTAACAAAGTATGCTTACCAAGAAAAAAATATCCATAGTTCCTGTATCGTACAAAGACGAGGGGAATATAGAAGAACTCTACAAAAGAGTGGTCAAAGTAATGCAAGAAGTAACTTCTGACTACGAAATAATCTATGTAAATGATGCCAGTCCTGACAAATCACAGGAGATTCTAGAAAGCCTTGCCGGAAAAGATAAAAGAGTGACTGTAATTACGCATTCCCGGAATTTTGGCAATCAAAGCGCGTTTTCTACAGGGATGGAGCAAGCTCTTGGTGATGCAGTAGTAATAATGGATGGTGATTTGCAGGATCCCCCAGAGCTTATTGTTGACTTTGTTAAAAAATGGCAAGAAGGTTACGATGTGGTGTATGGACATAGAAGCAAAAGAGAAAAAAGTATGGGAAAGTTTTGGGAGTTAGTGCAACATAATTTCCATGTATTTTTTAGTAGAATAAGCTATGTCAAAATGCCGGTTGATGTGGGAGAGTTTTCACTAATGGATCGTAAGGTTGTTGATATTATTAACTCTCTTCCAGAAAAGGATAGATTTGTACGAGGTCTTAGGGCTTGGGCGGGTTTTAGACAAATAGGTGTCTCTTATGTTAGACCAGAAAGGTTCTGGGGTACTGGTGTTGCGACAAGTGGCGTTTCAAGAAAATTATATTGGGTACGCAAGGAGGTATTTACTTTTTCTTACGCTCCTTTTGATTGGATTTTTTATTCTGCGATAGTAGGAATTTTTGTGACACTAATTACGGTTTTGTTATATTTGGGAGTTGCAATTTTTGCCCCCACTGGAGCAAGGCTTTTCTCTCCGGTTGCTATTTTGGTTTTATTTGTTGGCAGTGTCCAGCTTGTGTGTGTAAGCATTGTCGCAGAATATCTAAGAAGAATATTAGAAGAGGTAAAGAATAGACCATACGCTGTAGTTCAAAAAATAATTAATGATCATAGAATTTCTAAAAAGTAATATCATTGGTGGGTTAGGTGACCAGGTGGGTGGGTTTATTGCGCTCTCTAATAAAAAACTAATTGGTGCCCCTTTTAATAACAACCCCACACATCTTTTGGAAAGTAATCAGCCAATATTTTCTTTAATTTATAATGAGGGGTCACAGATATTTAATCCAATATTATTCTCTAATCTGTTTTCTATAATTAGCGTTTTATTGCTTCTGATTTTTTGCTTTTTGCTTTTTAAATATCTAAAGGTTAATATATTTGTAAGCCTTCTTTTGTCAATCCTATTTACTTTTTCTCCCTACACTTATCTTCATTTAGGGGTGCATCCTGCGTTAATGCAAGTTTGGATGATTCCAGCTGGTATTATTTTACTTCTCAAATCCCAGACTTTAAAACAACAAATTATCACAGGGGTGTTTATCGCTTTTGCAATATTTGTGAGTAATTATTTAGGTTATTTTTTGTTGCTTTTTGCGGGCAGTTTTTTGTTAGCTAATATTACTATCAAACTAACTTTTAAAAAGTTCACCTTTGGTTGGTTCAAATTAGAGCTCGTTAAATATTTAGTGATTTTTGGAGTGGTTCTATTAATTTGTATCCCAACACTTCTTACCTATTTTAAATCTTCATATAGGATTACACCATCTTTTGATGGGGGTGTGAGTAGAACTTTGGAAGATTTTCAGAATTTTAGTGGCAGACCGTGGTATTTAGTTTTGCCTCCAATTCAAAATCCAGTATTTGGAGGGGTTACGAAATCGGTTTTAAATTGGATGAAGAGCGATTGGGGGTATTTTTTGGCGGATGATTATTTTAATAATGAAAGTCCCGAGATGTTTTTGGGATGGGGGAACATTTTAGTTTTTATTTTTTCAATAGCTTATTTTGTAAAGAGATCCAAATGTCAAATGACAAATGACAAAATTAAA
>Ga0180007_10001921_pt1 | contig 26021 bp, 14 predicted proteins | sample MM_PC_MetaG_FD_121122 | JGI IMG/M metagenome (GOLD analysis project Ga0180007, IMG submission 121122) | Groundwater microbial communities from the Aspo Hard Rock Laboratory (HRL) deep subsurface site, Sweden - MM_PC_MetaG | ecosystem: Environmental > Aquatic > Deep subsurface > Groundwater... | reverse complement strand
TTAACGATAGGATAGCCCAAAATAATAATATTCCTCCCTTACCAGATCTAATGGAACTTAAGGCTGCTATTGCCTCGGCATAGTTGCGTCTTTTCTACCACATACTTTTTGAGATGTTACGAAAAAAGGCTGTCGGAATATCCCGGTATCCGGGAGACCGCCGTGATGGCCAGAGAAGCTCTCCCCGGAGACAAACGGCTTATCGCTTACTATACAGCTGACCCGGACGACAATACAATAGAGACTGAGCAATTGCGTGCCCATCTGATGAAACTTCTCCCGGAATACATGGTGCCTGCCGCCTATGTTAATCTTACTGAATTTCCCTTGACCCAAAACGGGAAACTGGATCGTAACGCCCTGCCGGAGGCAGATGGGGCTTCCTACGCGACCCGCGGTTACGAGCCCCCTCAGGGTGTCATCGAAACCAGACTGGCTGACATCTGGGCAGAACTTCTTCAACTGGAACGGGTCGGGCGTCATGACAACTTCTTTGATCTGGGAGGGCACTCCCTTCTTGCGGTCAGAGTCTCCAGTATGCTCAATCAGGCAAACATCGAAATGACCGTTGTTGACTTATTCCAACACCCAACGATCAAACAACTCTCCTCCTGCTTGCAACATACCAAATCCGCAATGGGAGTGAAGGGAAGCATTCCGATTCGAACGACCGGTTCACAGCGACCGCTTTTTCTGATTCACGAGTATACCGGCCTGGACCTCTGGTTTCCTGTTATTGCAGAACACGTGGCCCCTGACATTCCCATTTATGGCCTGCCGGGTGTACCGCTTTCTGAGCCCCAACTGCAAACAATGGAAGGTATGGCTACACGCTTAGTGCGTATCATTCGCGAAATCCAGCCAGATGGCCCTTACCGTCTGGCTGGATGGTCATATGGAGGCATTCTTGCCTATGAAATTGCAGTGCAACTTATCGGGCAAGATCAAATAGTCGAATTTTTGGGTTTGATAGATTCAACGAACCCAATAGTGTTTAAGGCGCATAATAGAAAACAGTTGAATCGAAACAAATCCCCCCAACACTGCCTGCTTGAATTGTATGTTGAGGAAGCGCTTTCCGTTCAACAACGTCGCGCCTTGGAAGAACTGAAGAAAACCGCTGATGAAATTGACTTTGAAGGACTCATCCGGAAATGCCATGAAGCTGGATTATCCGGTATTATAGATGATTATGATGCTTCAGACATTAAGCGATTTGCCGGTCGGCTATCAGCACATCATCATGCACTTGATCATTATGCGATACAAAGAATCCCTATCCCCGTGTATCTTTTTTCTTCAGAAGAAAAGATTTATCAACAAGAAAATCGTTCAAAGGATGATCTGCTGATGGGCTGGGACACGATTCTGCCCAAGAATCAGATCAAACGAATCCAAGTGCCGGGGAACCACTTCACCATGATGGAGACGCCCCACATAAACGTTTTAGGACAAACCCTGTCACTTGCAATTGCCCAGGCAAGTGGCAAGCACCCATCCAGTATAGCCGAAATGAACTATCGGTCCCACATGCTGATCCAGACAGGCAAGCCTGACATTACGCCGATCTTTTGCATACCTGGTGCAGGAGACAATGTTGGTCGATTTTTTGAACTGGCTGACGCAGTTGGAAATGAACGACCTGTTCATGGATTGCAACCCCGCGGTGGTGATGGTTTTCTTCTACCTCACATCACGGTGGAGGCTGCTGCTTTTTCGTATCTTGAGGAAATCAACACCATACAACCCAATGGTTCACTGCATCTGATAGGGCATTCTTTTGGTGGCTGGGTTGCGTTGGAGATAGCGCATCAGATGCGTGCGAAAGGCCGATCCGTGGCATCATTGACGCTGTTAGACAGTCCGGTTCCTGATGCCCCATTTGATTCTGAGTACACCCATATATCGGTTCTCAAAGAATTAATCCATGCGCTGGAAATGGGCATAGAAAAGTCTTTTGACATTGATCGATTTGAACTCGAAACACTGGACGAATTCGGACAAATGAAACTCTTGCACAGTCGCATGGTTCAAGAGGGCCTTATGCCCAAATCCTCCAAGGCTGAAACGCTCTGCGGAACAATTCGCACCTTCGGAGCTGCCTTGCGCACAAGCTATAGACCGCAACGGATTTACCCTGATCCGCTGTTTCTTGTGCGCGTTAATGATAAGGCGCTTGATCAACAGGCCAATCGATATCTACACCATGAAATTGTATCCGGCTGGAACACGTGGGCGCCTAACCTCACGCACTGGCTATGCCCAGGCAACCATATTACGGTGCTGAATCCGCCCTATGTGAAAATTTTGGCAGACCGGTTGCGGTCTGTTTTTGAAGGCAAGGCAGGCGTTTATGAATAGAAATTTCTATATTTTTTGGTCCGGACAATTTGTGAGTGTAATCGGCAGTCAGGGATATTCCATCGCAGGACTGTTTTTTATAAAACATGTAACAAACTCTACAACCCTCATGGGAGTTCTGATGATTGCATCGATGCTACCCTCCCTGATTCTCGGGCCGATCGGGGGTGTTATTGCAGATCGTTATCCGCGAAAAAAGATAATTGTTTTGTGTAATTTAATCAATGCCGTTTCTGTGCTTTCTCTTTCTTTGGTATTTTATCTTATCCCCGGTGAAACAGCGATCATCATCATCTGGCTGATGTTCACATCAATAAGCTTGGCTTCATCCGGGGCATTTTGGGGTCCGGCAATATCATCAGCAATACCCGATATCGTCTCTAAAGATAAAGTAGATCGGGCGAATTCTCTGAACCAAAGCTCAGGTCAGATTTCCATGTTCATTGGTCAGGGGGCGGGCGGGTTTCTTTACCAGGTTATTGGGGCACCTATGTTATTCCTTATCGATGGATTAACCTATCTGTTTGCAGGCATAAGCGGGACTTTTGTTGAAATTCCTAAAGTTACCCCTGAAAAATCGATCATCTGGAGTGAATTATTCAAACAACTCAAAGAGGATTTGAAAGAAGGAATGATTTATGTCTGGCGAAATGACGGATTGAGAATTATTGTCATCACCTTCGCCGTTCTCAATTTCTTATCAACACCATTTATTATTTTATTACCGTTTTATGTTGAGGATTTCTTAAATGCCGGTCCGGAGTGGTATGGCTTTTTACTAGCTGCACTTGGTGTTGGAACGTTAGTAGGATATTTTATCGTAGGATCCGTCAAACTAAGAAGAGAAAACAGAAGTAATTTGATGGTATTTTCACTCTTCAGTATAGCCATATCAATGGGTACTATAGGTTTTGTTAAAATAGCCTGTCTTTCTTTAATCGGTTTTTTCGTTGTCGGGATAATGATGGGGATTATCAATTTAAATATGCTGACTATTTTACAGACAAGCACACCTTCTGAAATTCGAGGCCGTGTATTTGGGCTGATAGGCACGGTTACCGGAGCTCTTGTGCCGATCGGGATGGGATTGACGGGTATCGTGGCAGACTTGACACATAAAAATTTAACGCTGATTTTTTCAGTTTGCGGTGGCGGCTTGTTATTCACGTCAATATTTTTATTTATAAACCGTGATTTTCGGAATTTTATCCATTGCTATCCAAGGCCGGCATTGAACGATTCCATCAAAGAGGCTTAAGTGATGAAGTCCATACACGATACGAGATTGAAACGAATTATCTCTTGGTTGCCTGTTATTTTTTCAATTCTACTATTTAACGGCTGCATCAAGGTAGGACCGGATTATATCAAACCGGAACTTCCCCTGCCACAGGAATGGCACAATCATGCAGCAGACGGCGTAAATTGCGGGTCACAGGCGCCACAGGCGCAGGCGGCCTGGTGGAAAACGCTGGAAGACCCCGAACTATCGGGGCTGATGGAACGGGCAGTCGTCCGGAACATTGATATTAAAAAAGCAACCGCGCGAATACGAGAGGCCCGTGCACGACGCGGGATAGCAACGGCCGGATTTTTTCCGACCCTGGATACAACGGGTGTGGGCAGCCGCAGTCACGCAAGTGAGAAGCTCGGTAACGGTACGACCACCGAGTTGTATACCGCGGGTTTTGATGCAACATGGGAACTGGATATTTTTGGCGGCAAACGGCGTGAGAACGAGGCAGCAAATGCAACGCTGCAGGCTGTCAGGGAAGATCAGCGGGATGTATGTGTTTCATTGCTGGCAGAGGTGGCCCTGAATTATCTGGATGCCCGTAGCTATAGAGACCGTTTGGCCGTAATGACGGCCAACCTGAAGACACAAGATGAAACCCTGCAGTTGATAACCTGGCTGAATCAGGCCGGCCTTTCAGATGAATTGGCCAGAGAACAGGCCCGCTCTAATCTGGAAACCACACGCTCACAGATTCCGCCAATACTTACGGGTTTCGAGGCGGCTGCCAATCGTCTATCTGTGCTCCTGGGGGAACCACCCGGGACACTGCATGGTGAGATATTGACATGCAAACACATGCCGGTCACACCGGAATCGATTGCTATCGGCGTACCGGCAGATATCCTGCGGCAGCGCCCGGATGTCAGAAAGGCCGAACGGTATTTAATGGCTCAGACCGCAAAGATAGGTATTGCCACTGCTGAACTCTACCCCAAATTAACATTAAACGGTTCTATCGGGCTTGAAGCACTTTCATTGGGCAATTTATTTTCAGCCGACAGCCGGACAAATAGCAGGGCAGCCCTTATATCCTGGAGACTTTTTGATGCAGGTGCCATTCGTGGAAATATCGAAATCCAATCCGCCCTTAAGGAGCAATATCTCCTTGATTATGAAGCCACAGTTCTCTCTGCCATGGAAGAAGTAGAAAATGCCATGAAGGCATTTAGCGAGGAACAGAACCGGAAAAAATCTCTATCGGCTGCGACTCAGGCAGCCCGGAACTCGTCGGAGATGGCCCAGAACAATTATCAGGCCGGGTTATCTGATTTCAACACTGTACTGGATGCCGAGCGCGCCGTCTTAGTGCTGCAGGATCAATTGGTGCAATCCGAATGGGCTGTCGTTATGAACGTTGTACGGATTTATAAATCCCTGGGCGGCGGATGGACTGCTATAGGGCCTTAAAAAATGTTTAACTGGAGAGATGTTATGCAAGAAAAATTAAACGGGCAGGGCGATATCGCAAAGGTATTGGGCATAAAACAGCAACCCGGCAATAAGATCTTTAAGCTCTGGGTCATAGCGACCGCCTTGATTATTGTAATGGGGGGTGTGATTTTAAAAAGCACCGCCAAACCGGCGCCTGTTCAGTATAAAACCCAAGCGGTTGAACAAGGGGATATCACCATCACCGTCACGGCCACCGGTACCTTGCAGCCGACCAACCGGGTGGATGTGGGCAGTGAATTATCCGGAATAATCAAAAATGTGGCCGTAGATTACAACGACCGGGTCAAAGCCGGGCAACCTCTTGCCGTCCTCAATACCAGCAAGATAGAGGCCCAGGTGAAGCAATCCAGGGCCGGCCTTGAGGCAGCCCAGGCAAAAGTTCGTCAGGCACAGGCAACGCTTGAAGAAACGACCGACAAGCTAACCCAGTATGAAAAGGTCAGAAAATTGAGCAACAATAAGGTTCCGTCATATTCGGAAATCAAAACCGCTCAGGCAGCCTGTGAGCGCGCCAAGGCAGACCTTGGCAGCGCAAAGGCCCAGGTTTCACAGGCCCAGGCAACGTTAGAGGCCGATCAAACCGACCTGTCCAAGGCCGTTATCCGTTCTCCCATAGAAGGCGTCATCCTGACAAGAAGCGCAGAGCCCGGCCAGACCGTGGCCGCCTCCTTTCAATCCCCGGTTCTTTTTTCACTGGCGGAAGACCTGACACAGATGGAACTGCACGTGAATGTGGACGAGGCTGATGTGGGTAAAATTCAGGAAGGTCAGGAGGCTACGTTTACTGTCTCCGCCTATCCGAATCGAAAGTTTGAGGCACGTATCACCAAAACGTACTATGGATCGTCCACAACCTCAGGCGTCGTGACCTATGAAACGATCTTAAAGGTGGCCAATACCGATTTGAGCCTGCGGCCGGGCATGACCGCTACTGCTAATATCAAGGTCGAGGAAGTGAAGGATGCCTTATTGGTGCCTACCGCTGCCCTTCGCTTTATACCGGATGTGAAAGAGACAACAGAAAAAAAATCGTCTAAAGGGCTGGTTGGCTCGCTGTTCCAGCCGCCACCCGAACGTTCGTCAACTCAAGTGGGGACCAAACAACACCATGTCTTTATATTGGAAAATGGAAAACTCAAGGAAATCCCGGTGACCATGGGTGCGAATAATGGCAGTCTGACAGAAATTGAAGGTGGCGCTATCAAACCCGGTATGGCGGTAGTGGTCGATACCCTCAGCGTGGCGATATGACCATGCCTGTTGTATCTGAAAAAGAAAGGAAACCGCTCATCTCACTAAAAGGGATGATCAAAGTGTACGGGGCTGGACAGGCGACCATGCAAGCCTTACGAGGTATAAACGTCGATATCGATGAAGGAGAATTCGTGGCTGTGATGGGCCCCAGCGGTTCCGGCAAGTCCACATGCATGAATATTTTAGGCTGCCTGGATACACCCACGTCTGGAAGTTATTGCTTTAAGGGACTTAATGTCGGCAACTTGAGTCGTGTTTACCGCACCCGCCTACGCCGTTTCTACTTTGGTTTCGTATTTCAGGGCTATGATTTACTCAGCCGCACCACAGCACTGGAGAACGTGGAGCTACCGCTTATTTATCGCAAAGAACCCTCAAAGGCACGACGGGCGAAAGCCCGTAAGGCGTTAGAAATCGTGGGGCTCAAAGGCTGGGAAAAACATACGCCGGGAGAACTCTCAGGCGGCCAGCAGCAGCGCGTGGCCATTGCCCGTGCGATCGTGACCGAGCCCACGGTCCTTTTTGCTGACGAACCGACCGGGAACCTGGATTCGGCCCGGAGCCGGGAAATCATGGATTTACTCACCGGACTCAACCGCGACAAAGGGGTGACGATCGTTATGGTCACCCATGAAACGGATATGGCGGCCTATGCCAAGCGTGTGGTCCACTTTGTTGATGGCCTGGTTTCATCAGACGAGACTTGCGGGAGATAACACGAATGTTTTGGAATATGCTACTATTAGCTTTACGTGAGATAAAACGAAATGTCCTTCGTTCCGTCCTAACCACAATAGGCATCGTGATCGGAGTGGCTGCAGTGATCACGATGGTTACTATCGGTGGCGGTGCGACCAAGCAGATCAAACAAATGATCGAAGGCTTGGGGAGCAATCTTGTGGTGATAAGCCCGGGGAAGCGTATGGGCCCTGGTCAGTCAACGGACGTTATTCCTTTCAGCCTTGCCGATGTCGAAGCCATATACCGGGATATCAATGCTGTGGCCGCCGTCAGCCCGGTTTCTACTATTTCTTTTAAGGCCATCTTCAGTAATCAGAACTGGACAACCCAGGTAACCGGTACGGACAACCAATACTTCAATGTAACCAACCGTACAATAAAGAGCGGTCGGCTGTTCAACGAAAGTGAGTTGCGCATCGGTTCATCCGTGTGTATTATCGGAGAAACTGTCAGGCAGAAGCTCTTTGGGGGACAGGTTGCTTTGGGGGAACACATAAGGCTCCAGAAGCTTAACTGCGAGATTATCGGCATCCTGGATGAAAAAGGGCAGAACACCATGGGCATGGACCAGGATGATATGGTCGTCATACCGATTATCACCTATCAGCGACGAATTGCCGGAAATCTTTATATCAGCCTTATCCAGGTATCTGTTCAGAATGGCGCGTCAACCGAAAAAGTTCAGCGGGATATTACACACTTGATGCGCGAACAAAGGCACCTCTCAGATAGCGATGACGACAACTTCACCGTCACGGACATGAAGGAAATCGCCAGGATGTTGACCAGCACCACGAAAATGTTAACCGGCCTTTTGAGCGCCGTAGCCGCTGTCAGTCTTTTGGTGGGAGGCGTCGGTATCATGAATATCATGCTGGTATCGGTGACAGAACGTACCCGGGAGATCGGTATTCGCCTGGCCATCGGCGCATACGAGCTTGAGGTGCTCATGCAATTCCTGGTGGAAGCCGTGGCATTATCCTCCCTGGGTGGCTTGATCGGCATTTTTCTGGCCATTGGTGCATCGATATTTCTTTCAGGGGTGTTGCGCGTGCCTTTTATATTCAATGCCAATATCGTTGGTGTTGCGTTCCTGTTCTCTGCCGTAATTGGGGTGATCTTCGGTTACTTCCCGGCGCTCAAAGCTGCCCGCATGACCCCCATCGATGCCCTGCGCCATGAATAGGCATGCTTTCAGCAAAACAGTTGCAACAACCATGCTAAAAATGTATCTCAATACCCCGGCCGCCAACTATGCCGTATTACATTTCTCCCATGATCCCAATAATCCGTTTCACATGGTTATAGATAAAGAAATGGCCGCCGTCGAAAATATGTTTTAAAAAAGGGCCCTCTGTTTTTTCAGACCATTTTTCCAAATTTTCAGAAGGGCAGCAGTGATCATGGGCGCCTCCCAATGCGGTGATCGGACAGCTCAGGCTCCCTTTCGTTTGATGGATATAGTTTTCGTAAACGGCAAAATCGTTTCTAAGGATCGGCACCAGTATCGAGAGCATTTCGGCGTTTTCCAATATCTCATGGGGAGTGCCGCCAAGTTCTCTTAGCCTTTCAACGAATGCATCATACGGCAGATGGGAAATCGGCGGAACCGTCGCCGGCAGATGGGGCGGGTTGATACCGGATACGAAGAGACGACCAGGGGATTCGAATCCCCTGCGCCGCAATTCCAATGTTGTTTCAAAGGCAAGGATTCCTCCAAGTGAATGGCCGAAAAAAATAAAGGGCCGGTGGTCCAGCAAGTTGACAAGGTGATTGCACGCTTCTTCAACGATTTTGTGGATGGAATCATGCATCTTTTCGGTAAAACGCCGTCCCCTTCCCGGCATTTCCAATGCGTAAAGATCAAAATTCGAATTTTCAGCAAAGGGCATATATGCCTGAGGGCCTGAACCGGAATAGGGGAAAAAAAATACCTTTGTGCCAGGTTCTGCTGTCTTTGAAAGGCGAATCCACGGGGTACTCATTAACCACTCCTTTAACTATTAAAATTCAAGTTCCACTGAAAGATCCCATGCCATGGCGGAACCCTGAATCGTGTATTCGGCTTTTTCAGGGCCGGTGAAACAATTCATGTTGAAGGCTAACGTAAAATGATCCACAGGCTCGTAGGTAAAGCCCGGAACGATAATCGCAGAGCCGTCACTTAAATTGGACAGGATGCTCATGGTAAGCGTCATGTCCGGAGTCGGATATTTATAAATGGACCCGAAAAGAGCGCTGTAATATTTTCCATGGGTGTTCGGCTCATATAGGTCATTTGCAATCAGGAGGATGACCGCATTCATATTGTCGAATATGTTTTCATCATAGCCGTTTTCGTTATAAAAAAATTCATATGTCAGACTGATCTGGTCATTTATTTCATAATCGAAAGTTCGGGTGATGCCGAAACTGAGCCTTACACTTTCTTCATCTTTTTCATTTATGAGATCAGCCTTGTCTCCGTCAACTTCGATAAATAGATGGTTGTATTGATGATACAGACTGACTTCGCTGTTCAGGTCAAACCCCATGAGGTTTGTCGACACATCAAAACCCCAGGCATAGCCGGTATCATTTTTTCGCCAGGAAGAGAAGGATAGCTCTGTGCTGTTGATCAGAAACTCGTATTTCAGGGCATAACCCGTATCATTCAGATTGTCGGAAGACGTAAAATTAATGAATGCATATAGATTTTTCTGCGACCCAAAGGGGATTTGGATTTTTGTTCCGTAGACGCCTTCCCGATACCGGTTCATATCCAGAAAGTTGCGTTTTTCGATATTGATAAAGTCAGTTGGATTCCAGAAATAGGTTCTGCCCCATTTCAATACCTGTTTCCCGATTCTGAAATAGACTTTCCTGTTGGCATTGGCATCGATGAAAAACTCCTTTGTCGTGTCTTCCATCTGGAATTCGGAAGTGTCCTCTGCCGGGTCGGCGTCCGGTGTCATCCCGTTATAGGGCGTTGTGAACGAACCGTTATCCTGGGCCATATTTTCAATTGCGTAGTTTACAAATCCTTTCACCCCGTTTTTCAGGCGCACATCGACAAAAAAATCGCCTTCACTGGTGTTGATGAGTTGATTGGTATCAAAGCCACCATCACGCAAATACTCTCTGCTGATGCTGTAAACGCCTCTTGCAATGAGCCTGCCGGAGAAGGAAACCCCCTCTTTTTCAAAAATCTGCCCGACGTCTTCTTCCAGAGACTTGCTGGATTCCATGAGGGTGTTGTCGCTTGAGAAGAGTGCGTTTTCGTCAATATCCTGGGCCCATGCAATCCTTACAAGGAGACATCCAATTAGGATAATTATTTTATTTGCTGAGGTTTTCAAAATAGGCTTTCGTAAAAATTGAATCATCGATTTTTTGTGTTGATATACCGGATATTTCTGCCATGGTTTTGTTCTGGTTTTCGAATTCATCGACAAACAGACCTTTGATAAATATATATTTGCCATTGATGGTCGTGTACTTCAGAAAATAACTGGTTTCCATCAACGTGCCGGATAGGGAATAGGATTGTTCCTTTAAGGGGAGGGCGTTGTCCTGTCTGACCCAGTATACGACTGTCGGATACTTGACATCATCCACTTTGGCAAGCAGCCTGAACTTGTAAACCGCAATGGCACCGAGCATTTCTTCTGCGACCACTTCATTCCCTTTATCGTCTGTCTCCGGCTTATAGAGCTCGGTCAGCTTCCGTTTTTCAAAATCATCTGCACTGGCATCTGTACCACCGATGCTTTCGTCTCTGCTGATATGTTGAAAGGTTCTGGTATTCCTTCTGTACATCCAGAAATTGTCTTCAAATTTGAGATAACCATTTCCTTTTTCCACCTCCGGTTGGGTCATCAATATCAGGAAGGAATCATCCGAATCCCTTCGGTAATAAATCATTTCCATGACCTTTGTCCCCTGGTTGGCTTTTTGCTGGGTCAGGGAAACTTTGGCGGTAAAGTCGGAACCCAGTTCCATCTGTTCGTCAATCGTTTTCATCATGCCCGTAACCTTGTCTTCGGCCAGGAGCTCACCTGCAAAACAGAAAAACAATACGACGAGTAAACCCATTTTTTTCATAAACACCTCATTTTATCTTTTTCTTTTCTATCATTCAACGTGCCTCAATGCGTCTGCAACGGTTTTATGAGCCGCCTTTTTTGAGGGGAAATAAGCGGTCACAACCGTGATGATGAGGATCAATCCCATGTTCAAAAGGATACTCATCGTGTTGGGTAAAAAATAGAGCCTGTGATTGACAAGCAGAATATTCATGAAACTGGATGCGTGAATTTCCCACAACTGCGATAATTCCATAATGGCAAATGAGAATAGCGTGCCTACAATGGTTGAAAAAAGCGCCAGGAGAAATGTTTCGGTGATGATCAGATTGCGAACGTCTTTTCTCTGCATGCCGATGGCCCTTATCGTTCCGATTTCCCGGGTTCTTTCCTTGATCGTCATTCGAAGGGTGTTTACGACACCGATCAGGATGATGAAAAACAGAATGATCACCGCGAGAAAAGTGATCAGGTTGAGAACTCTTTCCAGTTTGATGATGTTGCTTGCGGTCTCGTGCATGGTTCTGATATCGAGAGCGGTAATATCTTTTTTTTCACTCATGAAGTCTTTGAACTTCTTTTTCATTTCATTGAAATCACGGCTTCTATCGAGAAGTTTCCATTCCTTGCTCAAGGCCGGAAGAAGTTCTGTTGGTATCCTGGTTTGCAACCCTTCGTCCATGGCAGGTGTTGCTTCCGGTAAGTGGTTATAATAAGTTTTATAAAACAAATGGTCGCTCAGTAAAATGACATTTTCAGGGAGTACGCCCGGTTCGGCTGAGTACAGGCCGGTAATTTTATAATTTCTTTCCGTAGTCCCGGTTTCATAGCGATTGTTATAGGTAATGGTTATCTCGTCACCTGGATTCAGTTTCAGTTCAGTATGCAGCCGGTTGCTGACCAGCACCCCTTTATCGGATAACGACGCCTTTAACTGCTCATCCGGAATGGATATCCATTTTGTCATCAATATTTTGGCTGTTTCATTCCGCATAAAGCCGATCGTCAGGCAGTTTTTCTTTGCTTTTTTAGCTTCCGGGAGATCGCCTTCAACTTCCCGCGTATGTGAAACTGTGCCCGGCATGTATGCCAACCCAGGCTTCAGGATGTCGTGCAGGTTGTCTGCCTTTTCGACCGCCGTGTCAGGTTCCTTCAGAATGATTTGAAGGGTCCCGGTTTCCCACGCTCTCAATCCTCTCAATGTTTTGATATTGTCCGCACTCAAAAAAGACGCGAAATCGGTGAACATATTGGCGGACTCAACAATGGCGGCCACCGTAAGTATCCCTGTCTGTTGCTGGCCATGGATGTTTTGCAGGCGGATTCTAAGGGTGTCATAGAGTTTTGCGTTCAAAAATTCCGCTTTGTTCTTCGAAAGAATGCACGGATTTACCATATCTTTACTGAAGATCAGGGACACATCACCTTCAAGAGCACGGAACTGGTCTTTGAAACCGGCAAAATCGTTTCCCCCTATTCCTGCGAGCCAGCAATTGTCACTCTTGCCATTTCCAACCACACGGGAGAGGAGTCCCAGGTTCTCACTGATACGTTCTATGCCTTCCACGTTTTTATAAACAATATCTTCGAACCTTTTTTTTTCCCGCATGAAAGGTGCCCTGATATTTTGATCTTCCACCATGGTCAGTTCAATATGGCCGGTCATGATAATGACGATGCGGTTTATCAGGGTGTCTGATATGCCATGGGAAAATGAATTGGCAATAACGAGAATCATCATACCAAAAGATATGGCCATACCCAGAAGGATATTTCTTCTCTTCTGACGAATCAGGTTTCTTAGGGCAATCTTCAGTATCAAATTCATTTCACAATCTGTTCCATACCATCAGTCCCTTGAAATGGCGTCTAAGGGTGTTATTCTTCTGGTTACCAGGATCGGATAGATCGTCGACAATACGGTTACAATCGACAACTGGATCATCGCAAGCAAAATATCTACTATGCCCAGATAGGGCTTAAAGGCATTGCCGCCGTAAAACAGCTGAAGCATTTCGTTTGTTGTGGTCATATCCATGGCATTTAAAATCTGTACAGCGATAATTCCCACAATGATTCCCAGGCCTCCGAACGCAAATGACAGGAGTGACGTTTCGCAGAAAAACATCATGGATATGAAGGTTTTTCTGGCACCTACGGCTCTCATCATGCCGATCTCCGGTATCCTCTCGACGGCGGCCATGCTCAAGGTGTTCATAATGATGATAACCGCCACAAAAAAGATGAACATGACAAATATAAACAGCGCGCCTTTCATGATCATGGCCATATCTGCAACTTCTCCCATTCCTTTTTTCCAGGTGATGGCACGGACATTCAGATTCGCTTCTTTAACCGCCTGATTCAGTTTTTTAACCCCTTCGAGTAGCGGGGTTTCAGAGGTCAGCTTGATATAAACCTGATTGTAGCTTCCCTGGTCCACATCGATCTGTTTTGTTTTCTCCGTCTCTTTTTTTAGGGAAGATATATCATATGCGTTTTTTTGGATGTCCGTTTTCTCGAACATGCTTTCAGTCCCGAAAAGATTATCCAGATCCGAATCGTCCAGTTTAAGGATTTTATTTGCTTCTTTTCCGATACTGGAAGCGCTGTCTTCTGCGGTGAAATACCCGAAACACTCCCTGAATGATTCGATATCGATCAGGTTGAAAAAACCCAAAAATTTGTTTAACGCCTTGAATTTGATGATCCCTATGACCTTTGCCTGAATGTCCAGGGTCGTATTTTTTTCGTTGAATCCCATGAAAATCATCCGGTCTTTTACTTTCAGGCTATCTCCCAGCTCACCGGCTTCCGGTATCAGATTGGCTTTGTTCAGTTCCTCGTTTTCAGGCGTGATCCAGTATCCCAGAAGATATTTAAAATTGAGTTCCCGGTTCCAATCTGTCAACAGCATTCCCCGCTCGTCAGGATCAGGATACCGCCCTTCCAGTATTTCAATATTATCTGGGAACATTTTCCGGTACTCGGTAAAATCCACGCCAAGAACATAGTTGAAATCCGGTTCGCCACCATCTTCGTTCAGCACCAGTGGTGCGCCAAAGGCGGCAGGCATGAATTTTTTGATGTATGGCTGGGCTTTTAAAAAGTCTTTTACCTTCGTGTAATCAGTGATGATCTCAACGGATTCAGCCATAAAGTTGAAAATGACAGCCTCATTCTTCTGATCGCCTGAAATGAGGATGATATTGCCGGTAAAGTTTTCCACAATATGTTTGTTGAGCCCTCTGTCCATACCGGTTATAACACCGTTACCCAAAGTCATGATCACTGCCCCCAGGAACAGGATAACACCAATGACAATGCTTTTTCCTTTGTGCCGGAAAATATTTCTCCACGAAATTTTTAGAATCAGTAACATTGATGCTGCCTTCTATTCCGCTATAATGCCGTCTCTGATTTTGATGATATGTTTCGCGTATTTCATCACATCCGGATCATGGGTTGAAAATATAAATGTGGTCTTTTCTTCCTCGTTCATCTTTTTCATCAACCGTAAAATAGAGGCACCTGTTTCCGAATCAAGATTGGCCGTGGGTTCATCAGCAAGGATGATATCCGGGCGCGTAACGAGTGAGCGGGCAATGGCCACTCTTTGCCTCTGCCCCCCAGAGAGCTCTGCAGGCTTATGGTTTATCTGGTCTTTCAGGCCCACAGCTTCTATCAGCTGGGTCGCGCGTTCGGCGATTTCCTTTTTGGTGTGTTTTTTCATCAACAAAATGGGGAATTCCACATTTTCAAGTGTATTCAACACCGGTATCAGGTTGAACGTCTGAAAAATAAACCCGATTTTGTACAGGCGCAAGTCAGTGAGCTCATTATCATTAAGGTCCGTTATCTCCCTGCCCCCCACCTGGATCGTTCCATCGGACGGCCTGTCAATACAGCCGATGATATTGAGCAGCGTGGTTTTCCCAGACCCGGATGGACCGATGATGGAGATGAAATCCCCTTCAGGAATGGAAAGCGTTATGCCCCGGAGTGCCGGTACGGTTGTGTTCCCAAGCGGGTATATTTTTGTTATGTTATTCATTTCAATGATGCTCACTTGCGTTCTCCCGCTGTTTTTTTCATCATCTGAGGGGTCATTTCACCCGTGACGGTATCATCTTATTAAAAACAAAGCTATATTTTCATAACCCCGCATAGCCGTTTTGAGAAGATATTTTGACACCATCCCATCATTCAAGATCTCCACATCGTGATGTGAGCATAATTGAGCTGATGGTAATCTCTAAAATCCTGATAGTCGCCTCAGTAAATAGATAGATCCGCCGGCAATGACCGTAAACCTTTTTCAGGTGCATTGACCAGAACAGCAAGATTTCCAGGTGGATGCTGATTGTCGTGCATCATTTGATGAATCGCCCCGATGTTTTCAAAACTTTCGGTATATGACAAACAAGGATCAATACGACCATCAGCCACCAATTGATTGACGGCGGCATACTCTTTTAACTCTGCACCGTGGGACCCCTGCAGTCGTTTGGATCGCATCCACAAATAACGTAAATCCAAGGTGCCGATATAGCCGGTGGTTGCGCCGCAGATCGTCACCATACCGCCGGTATCGCACATAAAGACGGATGTGGGAAGCGTACCGGCCCCGGAATGTTCGAAAACGATCTTGGGTTTACGTGAGTCCCCCAACTGCGATTTATATTCATCATAAAATGCCCGAACCCCGTCTGTCCAGCGTTTCATCTTCATGTGTTCACGCTGAACTGGCAGATCACCCCAATGATCAAAATCATTGCGGTTAATCACACCCTTAGCCCCTAGCCTCAGACAATGTTCCTTGCGTTCCTCATTGGAGACAACGGCGATGGGAATGCCACCAAAGGCTTTTGTAATTTGAATCGCCATGGAACCTAAACCGCCGGCGCCACCCCAAATCAGGACCGGAGCACCGGGGGTAACGACATTGGGGTGCCAGCCCATCAGCTGGCGATAGGCTGTTCCGGCGCAAAGCATATAGCAGGCCGCCGCTTCCCAGGTAAGGTTTTCCGGCTTAGAAAAGCATTGATACTCTTCGACCAATGTAAATTGGCCAAAGGCACCATAATTAACTTCATACCCCCAGGCCAAAGATGATTGAGAATAAATGGACACCCCTCCCATCAGCGCATCTATGGCACGAGGGTTGAAAGCGGCGGTGGAGATTACAACAGGAGCACCGGGTTTGACATGACGCACCGCTTCACCGACCGCCCAGACGATACCGGATGCATCGGATCCACCGATATGAAAATCTTCCGTTTGTCCCATTTTCTGGCGCAATTTAATGACATCCAAGGGTTTGCCCTGACTTGCCCAGACCGAATTATGATTGATGCCAGCAGCCATGACGAGCACCAACACCTGATGGGGTCCCATCGAAGGAACCGGAACATCTTCGATGGCAAAGGCATCTGCAGGTTTTCCATAACTTTCCGGACGAATTGTGGCCGCTTTCATATACTTGGGGACAACCCCTAAAGGAGGAAATTCACCCAACTCATACATCTCTCTATGTCTATACACCTTCGGTTTGCTATCATAAAGTTCAATTGTTGTCATAAGACTTAAACTCCTGTATTTAAAATCAAATCCGTTAATATTTTGGCCAGTTGAACAACCTCTTCATTAACAAAATAATGACCCCCACCATTTATCTCTATTAACTCGACATTATCTGAATATTGATGCCAGTTTTTGTATAACGTTTTATATCCATCGGTGGTTAAATCATTATCGCTGATAATATTATATATGGGTGCCTGAATTTTATATTTTGCTTCATCACGTTGCATTTTTTTCAGGTGCTTATATATAATATGGCTGTCTTGCTGTAAATTATTGGAAATAAAATTGAATTCCTCATCACCGATGTCACCTTCCCCATTCTTAAAGGCGCCTAACCCTGAAAATACATGCTGCATTTCTTCTTCAGTATAGTTGAGCATCACTTCAGGATCGATCTGATCATTGGTTAATGTAACTAAAGCGCCTCCAATGCCAAACAGCAATACGTCCATATTCTCCTTTTCAAGAAGGCGGCAAATCTCAAGCGCCACAAAAGACCCTCCGCAGTGGCCATAGATTGCGATAGGAGAAGAAACCTCTCTTTTTATTTGCTCAACACATTCTTTTGCCAGAATGCCCACCTCTTTTTTCTGGGCATTGTCAGCGCCAAAATCATTACCTGGCAGCTCGACGGTATACACACAAATTTGATCATTAATTTTAGCTATTTCCTCTGACAATCTGATATATGTTGACGTTCCACCTGCTGCGTATGGCACACAAACAAGAGACAACTCTTTGAAAGCGGTTGATTTGCTTAGGCAGTGAATGGGCTGGTAGATGTAGTCTTTATCAGATGCCAGATAGGAAGCAAGCTGTTCGATGGTCGGGTATTTAAAAAAATTGGCGATTGACAACTTACGGTCAAAGGCTTTCCGGATCCGGGATATCAGCTGAAGTGCTTTTAATGAATCTCCACCCAGACTGAAAAAATCATCATGAATACCGATCTTGTCATATCCCAAAAAAGATTGCCAAATGTTTGCGAGCGCTTCCTCTGTTGTATTGGAAGGCGCCATATACGGAATATTTTTTCGATAATGAGACGGTATCTGCCCGGAATGCGTAAATCCTTTTGAAACATCTTGGAGTTGCATTAATCCATCTTTAGAAAAATTTTCAATCATCTTCATAATATCTTCAGTAGATACAAGCACCTGTGTTTCATTACTCTCTAAAATACGGAGAAATGCCTCAACACCTTGGGTGGTTGAAATGCTGTTATCCCGAAGATTCATGACTTCTACGGTTTGCCCCAGAAGCTCTGTATCTTTCCAGAAATTCCAATTCATTGCTGTGGCAAATGTTTCTGAATGTGAGGTCTTATAATGAACAAATGCATCAAGGAAGGCGTTGGCGGCACAGTACTCTACCTGACCGATAATAGGGAGCACGGATGACATCGAGGAACACACCATAAACATATCCAGATCCGCATCCTCCAGTACTTTTTCGAGCGCAAGGGTTCCTTTGACCTTTGATGCAAAACCCATTTCAATATCCTCTCTTGTCCTTCTTTGAATCATGGATCCGCCCGGAGACATTGCACAATGAAGCACGCCATTTATTTGACCAAATCGCTCTTTTGATCTATGAACCGCTTCCTGAACCTCCTTCATATCTGAGACATCCGCACGCAAAATTAAAACTTCCGCGCCGTAACCTTCCATGTGTAACAGTTTATTTATCTTTATGGATATCGAATCTTTATCATCATGATCTTTCAGCCATTGATCCCAATCTTTACGATCAGGGAAAGGGCTCCTTTGTAGTAAAATCAGCTTTGCTTGAACCGTTTTGGAAAGAAGCTCGGACAAAATCATGCCAACCTGGCCAAGTCCTCCGATAATTAGATACACTCCCTTAGACCTCAATTGGTTAGGCTTATCCGGGTTAATTTTCTCAAGCAATACAGGTTTAAAAAATTGTGTCCACCTGTAATTCCCGCGATAGGATACAATTTGTTCCGCTGACTTCCGGGTTATTTCCTGCACTAACTTATGCGTCAGCTTTTTCCTCCCATGGATGCTTAATTCACTAAAAGCAACATCTATGCTTCGGCAGGTGATGTTTTCATATTCAGCTTGAATAATTTTCACCGGCCCTAAAATCGTCGCTTTTTCAGGATACAGCAGGTCATCTCCGGTAACTTCCTGCATATTGTTTGTGATGACATCAATATGCAATTCGCTATTGATGTCATAATTACCAAGAGATTGTGCTAAAAAAATCAGGCTGTAAAAGCCCAGGTTGAGTTCGAAATCAATGCTATAATAGTCTGCTTTCTTGTCATCTTCTCCGGAGATACGCCATAGATGGACAATATGATTAATTTTTCGTTTATCCTGATGGATGCTTTCAATTAACTGATGATAATCATTGGGGAGCTCAGGGTTTAATTCATACTCATTTTCAGAAACTTTTAAAAATCTATCTCCGGGCTTGATAAAAACGACCTGAGCACCTCTATCTTGAAGCCCAGATGCAAGCTGACCACCCAGACCACAGTCGTCATTAAATATAAGGCAGTTACCGACTGAAATTTCGTTATTTTCACAAATTGGTAATGCGCTGCGTATCCAGGAAGGGATATAAAACATATTTGACAGATCATTATTATTCTGTGTCAATTGATTTTTAAACGCGTTGAGATTCGTATGGATATCTTTCGAATCTATCCTGTAGCGATTTCCTTCAAAAGGATATGTGGGCAAAGGAATACGATGCCTTTTTTCTTCTGCATAAAATGCCTGCCAGTCAATTTTAATCCCCCATAGCCATAGCAGGCCAATTTTATCTAAAAGGTAGAAACTATCAGATATGTCTTCTTTAGGATGCCTTACAAGATTAATGGCCTGGTTGCTATCGGTAAACGATTCCTGCTGTGATACAAATGCAGTGGGGCCCCTATCTGAACCGATTTGTACAAAAATGGCATGCTGTATTTTTAGCAGTTCTTTTAAACCGTCAGCGTACCTGACCGTTTTTCGGATATGCCGTGCCCAATACTCAGGATCAGTTGCCTCTTTAGTCGTTATCCATTGCCCGCTGATATTTGAGATATAGGGTATTCTTGGTTTATTCAGTCTTACGTTTCGCACCCCCTCTTCAAAATCCTTCAGAATTGAATCCATCATCATGGAATGACCGGCGCGAGAAACCTTAAACTGTAGGCACTCATGTCCTTTTGCCTCTACCATACGCTTAAAGCGCAAAATATTCTCATTGGTTCCGGACACAATGCAGCTTGTCGGTGTATTTATTGCGGCTATGGATAATGAATCATCCAATAATGGCGCAAGTTCTTTTTCAGAAAGAGGAACACTCATCATCCCCCCTTCTGCAACCGATTCCATCAATTTGGCTCTTAATACAACCAGAGACAGCGCATCTTCCAGAGAAAATACGCCGGATATGCAGGCAGCGGTATATTCACCTAAACTATGCCCTATCATTGCATGGGGTTTTATTCCCCAACGCATCATTAATCGGGCAAGACAATATTCAAAAATAAACTTAACCGGCGCTGAATAGATAACATCCCGAATCCGGTCTTTTGTTGATTCACCGTGATCGACAGGAAAAAGAATATGTTTGATATTTTCACCCATAACCGGCTCAAGAAGTTCAAAACAACGATCCATCTCATTTCGAAACCGGGTCTCTGTTTTATAAAGGTCGAGTCCCATATTCAGATATTGCGACCCCTGCCCTGAAAACATAAAAATAACGGGCCTGTCTATTTCACCTGCGGTATATGGCGGTATGTGATTCAGCTCTGACAAAATTTGGAGGGCGTCATCTTTGCCATTGCAGATCAGATATTTTCGATGGATGAAATTCCCGCGCCCGACTTTCATGGTATAGAAAGCGTCTGCGAGATTGACGTCAGGGTTCTTTTTTAAATATGCTTCCAGATTTTTTACTGTTTTATCCAGCGCAGTGGGGGTTTTAGCTGAAATCGTGAGTATCTGATAAGGGCGGCTTTCGGATGAGTCTTCCCTTTGCGGCGGTTCTTCTAAAATCATATGCGCATTGGTGCCCCCTATCCCAAAAGCGCTCACACCGGCTCTTAAAGGATGGCCATTTTTCTCCCAGGGTTTAAGTTCCGTATTCACATAAAAAGGGCTGTTTTGAAAATCGATGGCGGGATTCGGATGTTTATAATTTAATGAGGGGGGTATCAGCCTGTTCTGTAAAGCAAGAATTGTCTTTGTAACTGCTGCTACTCCGGCAGCAGCATTCAAATGACCAATATTTGTTTTAACAGCCCCAATTGCACAATATCCTCTTTTTTCCGTATCAAATGCCTGCTTTAATGCCTCAATTTCTATCGGGTCACCCAGTATGGTTCCTGTGCCATGGGCTTCAATGTAACCGATGCTTTCAGGCTCAATTTCAGCAATTTCATGAGCAAGCTTAATGACCTTTTTCTGACCATCAACGCTGGGTGCTATGTAATTTGCCTTGTTGAAACCATCATTGTTTACAGCGGTACTTTTAATCACCGCATAAATATGATCGCCATCCGCGATAGCCTCTTCAAGCAATTTCAAAACGACAATGCCCACGCCGTTTCCCAGAAGTGTTCCGGATGCATCTGCATCAAAAGCTCTTATATGACCGTCAGATGAATAGGCCGCATCCTCCTGGGATAGATATCCGAATTTGTCCTGGGCATCTATTGATACGCCACCTGCAATGGCCATATCACACTCACCACCTAAAATCGCCTGACACGCCAGATGAATGGTCACAAGTGATGTAGAGCAGGTTGTTTGCGTAACCATGCAAGGCCCTTTAAGGTCCAATTTATAGGCTATCCTTGAGCTTAAATAATCTTTATCAGTTAAAAAAAAGGTGGATTCCTGGCCGATTTCCGAACTTTTTTCTGATAACATAGACGTATAGGTCCAATAAAAATGTGAGGACGCACCCGCATAAACGCCAATTAAACCCTCATATGATTCAGAATTATAACCCGCATTTTCTAATGCTCCCCACGCGCATTCATGGAAAATTCTGATTTGAGGGTCCATTAATTCGGCTTCCGTCGGCGTATAACCGAAAAAGCGCGCATCAAACAGATCCCAGTCATCTAAAATAAACCCTTTCAATTTAACGTAATTTTCATCACTTATTAAATTTTTATCTACGCCAGCCGCTAAAAGTTCATCATCTGTCCAAAAGGAAACCGACTCTTTTCCATCTGCTAAATTTTTCCAAAACTGATCAATATCTTTGGCATCAGGATATCTTCCGGCCATACCAATAACCGCAATTTCCTGACCATTTAGCTCACCCGTGTAGCTCATTATTCATTCTCCTTATTTTTGTTCGTCTTGTCTGTCTGGCATTTTTTCCTTTGGTTATTTTGTGAGCCCTGGTGACATCTTCCATCACTGACCCTTCTTCAACCTCATTTTGGCTCATATACTTTGCCAAAGAATGAATGGTCATGTGCTGATACAATACTGCCACAGGGATATCTTTTGCAAATGCTGCTCCCAATTTGTTATTCAGGGTGATGACAAGCAGGGAATTACCCCCTAAATCAAAAAAATTATCGTGAATACCTATTTTGTCTATTTCAAAAACGTCCTTCCAAACGCCGGCTATTCTTTGTTCAACTTCATTTTGCGGGGCGACGTATTCAATTTCTTTTTCGGTTTCTATTTGAAGGGCTCTCAGTTCTTTCCGATTTACTTTTCCATTATCCGTAAGGGGGAGTTCCTCCAGTAAAATATATTTCACAGGGATCATGTATGATGGTATTTTTTTCGATAAAAAAGTATTGAGATCCGTTTCAAAATGTTCCGTGGCGTTTTCATCACCTGCCTGTGAATTATCCTTATGATGACAAACCAGATAGGCGGCAAGCGATTTGTTCCGATCACCCACAACATCCACAATCGCTTCATGAACACCCGGATGCTGGAGTAAAACAGATTCAATTTCACCCAGTTCAATACGATACCCATTTATTTTTACCTGGAGATCTTCCCTTCCTAAAAACTCGATGTTCCCATCGGGTAAGAACTTTCCCCAATCACCCGTGCGATATAGGGGTTCCTTGGTCCTGGGATGCGTAATAAAATGGGACCTGGTCTTTTCCTCATCTTTGAAATAGCCTTTTGCAAGTCCAATTCCACCAATATAAAGCTCACCAGGCACCAAAACCGGGCAGTCGGCAAAATGACTATCCAGAACATAAAATTTCTGATTGGTTAACGGTTTGCCATAGGGTATGCTAATGGCGTCCGCTTCAACTGAATGAATAGCGTAGAAAATTGACCATATGGAAACTTCCGTAGCACCGCCTAAGCTGATCACAGAGACGGCATCAACTAAAGATCGAATACGATCAGGCAGTGATACCGGTATCCAGTCACCACTCAATAGTACACGGCGAAGCGATTTCGGACTTTTTTCAGTATCATTTTCGACACGCTCTACAAACAGCTGCATTAATGCAGGTACAGAATTCCATACACTTACCTGGTGTTTGACGACCATATCAGCCCAGTGCGCTGGATCACGTTCAAGATCCGCATCCGGAACGACAATCGTTCCTCCTGCGGCAAGGGTACCAAATATATCATATACCGAAAGGTCAAAATTTAGATTCGACAAGGCAAAAACCCTGTCTGCTGAGGCGATATTAAACCGTTTGTTGATGTCAATAATCGTATTCACCGCCCCCTGATGATCTATCATAACCCCTTTGGGAAGCCCGGTAGATCCGGAAGTAAAAATCATATAAGCCAGATCATCCTTGTTCTGGAAACGCTCAGGTAAATTCGGTTCAACATGAAAATATTCATTAGCGTCAACACAAATAGTCATGATATTTTCGGGACAGCTTAATGGGTCAAGCAGGAATGATTGTGTCAGAACGATTTCTACGTCACTTGTCTTTAACAGATAAGAAAAACGTTCTTTTGGCAGACTTGGATCGATTGGCAAATACGCTGCACCGGAAAAAAGTATCCCTAATACGGCTATCGTCTGTTCCCACCCTTTTCTCATTGAAACGGCAATAAATGTATTGGGGCGTACACCTCTTTTCCTTAAATATGTACCTAATTTTGAAGCAAGATCAAAAACCTCCTGGTATGTAAAACGTCGGTCATTTGTCACAATAGCCATCGCATCAGGTGTTTTCCTTGCCTGATCAATAAAGAGTGTGTGAAGGAGATGGCTGGAAATTGGCGCATTTGTTTCATTGTAATTTTTTCGCGCCACCATTTGATAGTCCGGCAGACTGAGCTCTGCAGGTTTATGCCACGTAGAATCAGGCTCAGAAAGCATGTTGAGAAAACCGGTAAAGGTTTCCATCATATCTTCCATCAACCCATCTGGAAACAGTTTGTCTACGAAATCCCAGGCAAAATGCAGTTCCCCATTCTCTTCGAAAATTTGATGATCAAGGAATACTTGTGGGGTCTGGGTGATGCCGTATACGATCTTACCCAATTGAGATATATCATAAGACGAGTCATCACGATTATCATATCCCAACGTACTCGTCACAACGATGGGCATTAATGCTCTTGTGGCGGCTCTTTTTTGGCGGCTTAATTTCCGTATCACATGAATGCCGCTGACGGCACAGTTATCAAGGTCTTTCACGAGTTGATGCTGCAATTGTTTTACACGTTCAGCAAAATCTATTTTCTTTTCGCAATCGACTTCCAAAAGAGTCAATGACGTAAAATCACCCACAATATTAGCTACTTGTTGATGCAGGGGGAGGCGATTGAATAACGTCAGGTTAATGGTAAACCGTTTATTTTTGCTCCACTTGGCAAGGACCTCTGAAAAGACAGCGAGCAATAAAGATGTCGGCGTAACACCCAACCGTGATGCACGTTTTTTGATCCATTGCCACCGCTCTCTTTCCAAACTGCCAGTCAGCCGTGAAAAGCGCTGCGTTTTCAGCTCCCCTGTACTTTGCGCAAGAGGCAATTCCGGCGCAGGAGGTAATGAACTTAAACGATCGTTCCAGTATTTTTCAGCAGACTTATAGACCGATGTTTTGCTGATCGACGCCAAAGATAAAATATAGTCTCTGAATGATATGCTTAACGGTTCAAACTGCATATCCGGATCCCTATATAGCAGTATCAGTTCAGCCATACAGATGCGCATACTCCAGCCATCGGTAAATATTCCATCAAAGCTTACATGCAGTCTGGACGTATCATCACTTAAACGTGATGCTTTAAGATTAAATAATGGCCATTCATACGCATCAAGAATTTCATGGGACATGGTTTCCCGGAGTTCCTTTAATGTTTCTTCTCGCTTTTGATCCGTATCTTTTCTGATGTCTATTATCTCAATTTCGTAAGAAAATACCGTATTCAATATCTTTTGCTCACCGTTCGGTAAGAGCACAGCCCGGAGCATGTCATGACGGTCTACAATCTTTTGAAGTGCCAGGTTAAACCGTTTAACATCCGAATGCTTCATTTCGATTTCAAAATATATATGTGGCGCGACATTGCCTAACTCAAAGATATTACTTCTCCCGATCCAATATGCCTGCTGAACATCGGTAAGCGGAAAGGGCACATGACGGTCCGTAAGATTCGGCACGATTAAAGGGTATTCCGCCTTTGATAATTGAACATCATCAGCCTTATTGGAATCATCTTTTAGTGATTGAATATGCTCAGACAATTTCCGTATGGAAGCAAATCTAAAAAAATCAGCGATTTTAACCGATATATGACACGCATCCTGTAATTTTGAAACAGCTTTAACGGCGCTTAAAGAATGCCCTCCTAACTCAAAAAAGGTATGATCTATACCAATCCGTGCCTTTTCTATTGAAAGCACTTCCGCCCAAATAGAAGCGATTTGATCTTCAAATGCATCTCTCGGTGCCTCATGTTTTTCACCTATGCTTATCAGCGGATCCGGTAACGCTTTTAAATCAATTTTTCCATTTGTTGTCTGAGGAATTTTTTCAATCTGCATAATACAGGTTGGGATCATATATTCAGGAAGATTCACAGACAAATAGTCATTCAGCTCATCATGATCAACCGTTTTATCCGAGGTCACATAGGCATATATTCGTTTTTCGCCATGATCTGCCTCTTTCGCGATAACAACCGCTTCACTAATGTCATCCCTTCTAAGTAACTGACTTTCTATCTCTCCCAACTCTACCCGAAATCCTCTGATGCTCACCTGGGTATCGATTCTGCCCAAGAATTCGATATTCCCGGTAGGCAGCCACCGGGCCAGGTCCCCTG
>Ga0180007_10001920_pt1 | contig 26023 bp, 24 predicted proteins | sample MM_PC_MetaG_FD_121122 | JGI IMG/M metagenome (GOLD analysis project Ga0180007, IMG submission 121122) | Groundwater microbial communities from the Aspo Hard Rock Laboratory (HRL) deep subsurface site, Sweden - MM_PC_MetaG | ecosystem: Environmental > Aquatic > Deep subsurface > Groundwater... | reverse complement strand
TGATTGTCCCTCCCACTACCAGTTGGTACTTGAACACGGTTAAAAACAGCTCTCTGGCCGTGGTGCTAGGCTTTCCCGATCTTGTTTCGGTGACCAATACCGCCATCAACCAGACCGGACAGGCCATAGAGGGAATCGCCATTATCATGAGTGTTTACCTCTGCATCAGCCTCAGTATTTCAGCTATTATGAACTGGTACAACAAACGGATAGCACTCCAGGGGCCTAGCCAGGGAGATGCCGACAGCAATATGCCCCTGCCTGAGCGCTTCGATCTTTTATCGGTTAGCAGTTGCTGGCAGTGGATGAGGCGGAACCTGTTCAACTCCTGGTACAACACCATATTCACAATCGGTGGAATTGGGCTTATCTCCTTTTTTTCGGTGAAACTGTTTGACTGGGCTGTGATATCAAGTGTTGTCCTTGGCGGTGCGGAAGAGTGTCGCCAGTCCGATGGCGCCTGCTGGGCTTTTGTCATTGAGAAACATCGGTTCATTCTTTTTGGTACCTACCCCTTTGACGAGCAGTGGCGGGCGGCCCTCTCCGTTCTTTTGTTTGTGGCGACAGTGGGAATCTCCTGCATTAAACGGTGCTGGCGCAAATGGCTGGCGCTGATCTGGGGGCTCACCTTGGTTACCAGTGGCATCCTGATGTGGGGCGGGGTAGCAGGCCTGCCATATGTGGAAACCTCCTTTTGGGGAGGGCTTCCCGTTACTCTGCTGCTGGCTTCCTTTGCAATCGTCGGGGCCTTTCCCATGTCCATTTTTCTGGCACTGGGACGGCGTTCGGGCCTACCCGTTGTCAAGGCTTTTTGTGTGGCCTATATTGAACTGATTCGAGGGGTGCCGCTCATCAGCGTTCTGTTTATGGCGGCCATTATGCTACCCTTATTTCTCCCGCCGTCTTTGACCATCGACAACCTGCTCCGCGCACAGGCCGGCTTGACCTTGTTCGCAGCCGCTTACATGGCCGAGGTGGTGCGCGGCGGGCTTCAGGCTATTCCCAATGGGCAATATGAGGCGGCCCACAGCCTGGGGATGGGGTATTGGGAGACCACGCTTTTTATCATCCTGCCCCAGGTTCTCCGGATCACAATTCCGGCCATGGTTAACACATTCATCAGCGAGGTGAAAAACACGACTTTAATCCTGATCATCGGCCTATACGATCTGCTCCATGCCGCAAAGACGGCTCTTTTGGATCTTCAGTGGCGGCCATACTACCTGGAGGCATTCTTGTTCAGCGGAAGTCTGTTTTTTGGAATATGCTATTTTCTTTCAAAATACAGTCAGTATCTGGAAAAGGAATTTTTAAGAAAACGGGAGATATAATGACAATGACAACGGAAATCAATCCAGCAACCCGGAACGATCCAATCGTTCAAATAACCAACGTGAACAAGTGGTTTGGTTCCTTCAGAGTTCTCAGAGAAATCAGCCTTGACGTGATGACCGGCGAGCGCATCGTGATTTGCGGACCGTCGGGGTCAGGTAAGTCTACTCTTATTCGATGCATCAATTGTCTTGAAAAACATCAGGAGGGTCAAATCATCGTCGACGGCATTGAGATCAATGATGACCTCAAGAGCATTGAAAAAATTCGTCGTGAGGTCGGTATGGTTTTTCAGCAGTTCAACCTCTTTCCCCACCTGACGGTTCTGCAAAATTGTACAATCGCACCGATACGTGTCCAGCGGATACCCAGGAAGGAGGCTGAGGAGATGGCCATGAACTATCTGGAAAGGGTTCGCATCCCTGAACAAGCCAACAAGTATCCGGGGCTGCTTTCTGGTGGCCAGCAGCAGCGAGTGGCCATTGCCAGAAGTCTTTGCATGAATCCACGTATTATGCTTTTCGATGAACCGACTTCAGCCTTGGACCCTGAGATGATCAACGAAGTCCTCGATGTGATGACGACTCTTGCCGAGGATGGCATGACGATGATCTGCGTTACCCATGAAATGGGATTTGCCCGTTCCGTGGCCGATAGGATGATCTTTATGGACGTCGGGGAGATTGTGGAAAACAGTCCGCCAGATATTTTTTTTAACAAGCCACAAAGCGAACGCACCCGGCGTTTTCTTTCTCAAATCAATTATTAAACGCTATAAAAGGAAATGATTGAAGATGCATGACGATACCAAACTAACTCAGGCAGGACGCGATTCCAACGCGGCATTCGGCGCGATTAACCCCGCTGTCCACAGGGCGTCGACGGTTCTTTTTAAAAGTGTGGAGACCTTTAACCGGCGGGGAGATGCCCGTTACGACGGCTATACATATGGTACCTACGGGACGCCCACCACACGGGCTTTGGAGACGGCCCTTGCCGAGCTTGAAAACGGCACCCGGACGGTAGTGACTTCCTCTGGGATGGCTGCCATCACCCATTGTTTTTTTGCCTTCGTTAACCCCGGCGATCATGTACTCGTTACTGACAGCGTTTACAAGACGACTCGTTTTTTCTGCGACAAGGTGTTAAAGCGCTTCGGTGTCGACACAACCTACTACGATCCGCTGATCGGGAGGGGGGTGGAAAATTTAATCCGGCCCAACACGCGCATTATTTATCTGGAATCTCCAGGGTCTTTGACTTTCGAGGTTCAGGATGTTCCGGCCATCGTCGAGGTAGCACGTCGCTACCGGGTTCTCACGGCCATCGACAATACATGGGCTTCTCCTTTGTATTTCAAGCCCCTTGATCAAGGCGTGGATATCTCCATTCAGGCTGGAACCAAATATGTGTCGGGCCATTCCGACATTATGATCGGAGCATTGACGGTTAAGGACGAAGCCCTGTTCCGAACCATCAAAGACATCGTCGGCCAGTTCGGTAACTGCGCTGGACCTGATGACTGCTATCTTGCCCTTCGTGGACTCAGAACTCTGGGGGTTCGCCTGCGCCAGCACGAAAAAACCGCTCGAAAGATTGTGGAATGGTGCACACAGCGGCCAGAAGTGGCGTGCGTTCGCTATCCGGGATGGATTGATGACCCTGGATACGCTCTCTGGAAACGTGACTTTACCGGAGCCTCCGGCCTTTTCGGGTTGGTACTGAAACCTTTCTCCCAAGATGCGGTGGCCGCAATGATCGAAGGTATGCGGTTCTTTGGTATCGGGGCCAGTTGGGGCGGATACGAAAGTCTCATGATTCCTGTTTATCCCAAGCTCCTGCGGACAGCTTCACGCTGGGATCAGCCAGGGCCGGTTCTGCGGCTGCATGCCGGTCTGGACAATGTCAACGATCTAAAGGACGACCTTGCCGAAGGCTTTGCAAGATTGACTGCGGCAAAGTCCCAATAAAAAAGAAAATATGGCCAGCCTCTGTATAATCCAACATCATGGGAGGAAAAATGAACAAAACAAGAAAATAGATCATGATTTCAAAACAGAAGCCTTATTATTGTGTGCTGAAACCGACAGGTCCGGAGAGACCGGTTGGCATCGGGGGCACGATTCTTTATCTGGGCCTGATCTCCTGCAGGGTACTATTTTATCAAAATCTGTCATTCATTCCGGTGATAGGGGTCATCATTTCAAATGATAGTCTTTTTTTAATCTGGCGAATAAGACTTGACCCTAAAAAAACAGCTGTTAAGCTGAAAAAGTTTGTTTGACCGTGATGGGATGCTATTTCGTTTCTTTTAAAAAAAACTTCGACCCGTCACAGTTGATTCCATCAATGGAGGAGGCATATATATGAAACATGCATTGTGTATCATATTGATTTCAACTTTGATTGCTGCGGTTGCCAATGCCGAGAGGATCGTGGTTGTTACCGAAAATTTCGAGCCATATTCCTATATGGAATACGGACAGATGACCGGCTTGTCCACAGATGTTGTAACAGCCACTTTGCAAAAGGCAGGTATGGCGTATCAGATAGCCGAGTATCCCTGGCCCAGATCTTATAAAATGGCCTTGAAAGATAAAAATGTGTTGATTTACTCCATCGGCAGAAATGAACAGCGAGAACCCCTGTTCAAATGGATCGGCCCCATCGTTCCCCCTATCAGGATTGGCCTTTTTAAACTTAAAGACCGGAAGGATATTGTCATTCAATCTCTTGAGGATGCAAAAAAATACGATATCGGGGTGATGAGAGACAGTGCCGATTACCAGCTTCTCTTTTCCCGGGGGTTCAAAAATGGAGAAAATTTAGATGTGATATCAACTACGAAACTCAATATTAAAAAACTGTTTACAAAAAGATTTGATCTTATTGCCTGCCCTGAATTGTGGTTGTTGAAAACGGCGAGCCAGTCCGGTTTCCCACCGGAGCGCCTGGAGATGGCGTTCATTTTTATGGAATTGGATTTATATATGGCTTTCAGCAGGCATACGGCCGATATGATTGTTGATAGCGTCGCAGCTGCGTTTGAAAAATTAAAAGAGGATGGATTATTGCAGGAATTGGAATTAAAGTATCGTCAGAAATACCCGTCAATTTCTTTTTAGTCGGATATCCGCCTTAATGACTTCAGCAATCGCTAATGCAGTCGGTAACTGTTAAAGTTTATCCCTGGGGTTTGCAAAAATCATTTCACCCTCTTTCCGCTGGTATTAAAAAATTTGTGTTTAAAAAATTTTTTCTTTTCAAAGCACATTAAGCAATATACGGTGCCGATGGATACTATTTTCTCAGTGCGGATTATGGATAAATATGGGAAAGGCCGATTTGAAGCGCTTATGAAAACAAATATGAGTGCAAAGTTTAAAATAGTCATCTCCATGGCCGTTTTCGGTACGCTGGCCTTGTTTGTAAAAAAACATCTCCCTGCCGCCGGGGGAGATTGCGCTTTTCAGAGCCCTGATTGCATCTGCCGCCATAGCATTCAACTGGATTTTTCTGTTTAAGGCCTATCATTATACCTCTGTTTCCATTGCAACACTCCGTTACTATTTTGCACCTGTTATGGTAATGATCATCGGTGTCAGCAGCACAAATCCGTCCCTTGACAATTTTACAGGAATCGCCTTTGGGCTGGCAGCCGCCGCTTTAGCTATCTTCCGCTATATTGATCCCCTTGTTGCCATCATTATTTCCGTTATGGTTTTAAAGGACTCCATGAGCCCTGTTCAGATCCTTGGCGGATGAATTAGCAATGATCGGGATAGGTGAAATCGATCTGATTCGTCAACACGTCGATCTGACCCTGCTGGGGGTGCCACAAAAGACCTTGACCAATATTTTGGGACCCCCTGGTGGGGGAGTTCTGCAGACCATTGCCATCAGCATCAAAGGACATATCGATCATATCCGGGGGATACCGCTGTCTGCATCCCCGGTTAAAGAGGCGTTAACAAAAACCATGGGAAAAAACCCTTCATGCCCCAATGAAGCTGATACCCATAAAACATTTCAAAAACAAATGATTTCTAGTATCAATTAAATACACTCTTAAAAAGAGCCCTGACGCCTTCCCTGACTTCATCGGTTGCGGCATCTTTGGCTTCCTGCCTTGCAGCATTGCCCACATCCTTTGCATCCTGTCCAAGACCGTTATCCGGTTGGGTTTCTATTGGTTGGCTTGACGCCTGCCGGGTCACAGATGGATTTGTATGGGTTACCACCTTGCCCTCCAGCAATGACTGGATGATGGTTTTTGCCTGTTCCTCCGTCATGAGATCCGTTTGAACATCATGTTCAAACTCAATGTTTGTGGGCAGTGCAAATTTGGAGGGGTGAACATCTCCTTTCATCACTCGGGTGGCGACTTGATTAATTTTGATCCCCATTATGTCTCCGGTTGTTTTCAAGGGCAAATCCGTGCCGCTGATGGTATGTGCAACAACCCCTGTCATACTCACCTTGTCACAGGTGTAGCCCAGAATCTTTGATGCATTTTTTTCAACGGTCCCTTCCATCCCTTCAACAGTAGCGACACCTAGTTTCTCAGCGTTTTCAACCACTTTTTTCTGATCGCTTTTGGACAATTTATTAAACTCCTGGGTCATGTATTTATTCAGGTTTGCCTGCTTTGTACCGGTATGTTCCATGAGATCAATGGTATATTCCCAATCTGGAGTGGTAATGATGACTTCCTTTTGATGCTGGGTCATACCCATCATTTTCATGGTGGTATTGTTGTACTCCGCCCTTGTCTTTCCATAATCTTTCACATAGATTGTTTTATCCCCGGTCATGGTACCGGTTAGCTCATATTCTACCATTGCGCTTTTGAAAGGAAGTTTCATCTCCCATGGATTTTCAACGGCCCCGGCTGATGCTGCAAATAGTAGAACGATACATAAAGAGAAGATTTTTTTCATTTTTATTTCCTTATTGGAGGTTAAAAATTTATTTCCACGAATTGGCCAGCGATCACCTGACGTTCCCTCGAGGATTTCGTCAGGGAAGCAACACCTAATTTGGGGAAATCATATAAATTTTCTTCCTTAAAATCAATCGAAGAAACCCTTCTTTTATTAAAAATAATATCTTTTTTTTCTTAAATTTTATTTAAATGCACCATAAAAACCCGGAAAATTAAAAAATCAGCGGGTCAAACCCTGTACGTTCCGGCCTATTCTCATATCTATATCGGTAATAAGGCCAATCCCTATGTTGTGGCCGTGCCAGGCTGGGGCCATATTTCAGGCGCTTGATACCCTTTATATTCTTTGTGATACCCTGCTCGAAAAAAAGAAAGTTCCTATCCTTTCCTTTCTGCCTTGCTCGAAAAAAAAGAAGTTCCCATCCTTTTTCAGTTGACTTTAGATCAACTCAATCTGTAATATACGAAGAATGAATTAAGAAAGAAGCTTGCGTGACGCTATCCAATAAGACCGTTTCCAGCAGTCAAAATATTGTGAAGAAAGAATGCAGCATAGGTAATTACAGCTGATGATGCTTGTAATATTTTGTTTAAGGGTGAGGAAACAAAAATTAAATATACCGCAGAAAAAATGGCAGTAGAGGGTGCTGTGGACCGTAAGGTTTATCGATGAAAGTGTCTACAAAGTCTCAACCCTATCCGGATTTTTTAAATTTTCCCGTGATTGACCGGCTAAGGGAGCATTCACCCCCTGATGCTGGCAGGCTTGGGGAGATCCTTGACAAAGCCAAAAAGCTGAAAGGGCTGAGTCTTGAGGATGCAGCCGTTCTGCTGGCCGTTCAGGGACCGGATCAGATTCAGCAGCTTATGGAAACCGCCCGGTCTGTTAAACAGGCCATTTACGGGAACCGGATTGTGATTTTTGCCCCCTTGTATATCGGTAATCATTGTGTCAACAATTGCCTCTATTGTGGTTTTCGCAAAGACAACCGGGAGTTGAGACGCGAAAAGCTTTCTCAAGATCAAATTCGCAAACAGACCCGTCATATTTTAAACCAGGGCCATAAACGAATCGTTCTGCTTTTTGGTGAAGCCTATGATCTGTCCTATCTTGAGACGTCCATTGAAACCATCTACGCCGTTCATGAAAACCGGTCCAACATCCGCAGGATCAATGTTGAGGTTGCTCCCCTGGATATAGATGGGTTCCGACGTCTCAATCAATACAATATCGGAACCTATATCTGTTTCCAGGAAACCTATGACCCAAAGTTGTATCAGCACTATCATCCCTCAGGACCGAAATCCGACTATGCCTATCGGCTTTATTGCATGCACCGTGCCATGGAAGGCGGGATTGACGATGTGGGAATCGGGGCTCTTTTGGGGTTGGCAGACTATAAACTGGAGGTTCTGTCCATGCTCCAGCATGCCAAGGGGCTGGAATCCCTTTTCGGGTGTGGCCCGCACACTGTGAGCGTACCCCGCATCGAACCGGCCAATGGTGCGCCTTTAAGCAGCAGGGTGCCCCAGCAGGTTTCCGATGATGCGTTCCGTATTATCATCGCGGTATTGCGTCTGACCCTTCCCTATACCGGCATTATTCTCTCCACCCGGGAAAAGGCGGAACTCCGGCAGGAGCTGTTTCAATTCGGGGTCAGCCAGATCAGTGCCGGCTCTGTTACCTCAATCGGCGGATACACAGAAGACAATCTTCCAAACAGCAGTCCGGACACGAACCGGGACAGCCAGTTTGCGCTGGGAGATTGCAGGCCTTTGGAAACCGTGATCCGCGATCTGATTCAAATGGAATATATTCCGTCCTTCTGCACGGGATGTTACCGCAGAGGGCGCGTGGGCAAGGACTTTATGGACCTTGCCAAGCCCGGACTGATTAAAGCCTTCTGCCATCCCAACGGGATCATGTCCTTTGCAGAATACCTGGAGGATTATGCCTCACCCGACACCCGTGCAAAAGGATATGCGCTGATTCAAAAAATGCAGGCCCGTGAGCAGAGTCCGAAAATAAAGTCCACGGTGGATAGCGCCATTGTCCAGATTCAATCCGGTAAAAGAGATCTTTTTATTTAGGACATCCTTATGCCCTGCACAGATGTTGTTGATATGAAAATCCGTGACGTGAAAAGCCAATTGCCCCAAACCTGCATCCCAAAGGCGCGGTCTGCTCGGGAAATCGAAGCGCTGTTCCATCATTGTCCGGTGCCGGATCTTTGCCAAATGGCCCGGGATGTCTGTGAAAAAGTTCATGGAACCTTTGTATATCTTCGGGGGTTGATCGAATTTACCAACCATTGCACCTCAAATTGTCTCTATTGCGGGATTCGAAGAGACAACCGGAAGGTCCACCGGTTCCGCATGAATGAAATCCAGATTCTTCAAACGATTGAGCAGGGGCTTAAACTGGGATTTAAAACCTTTGTGCTCCAAGGAGGGGAAGATCCCTGCTGGACAGTCGACCGAATTTGCCGGCTTGTTGAATCGATTAAAGCGGCAACCCGAAACCAGGTGGCCGTTACCTTAAGCTGCGGGATGAACTCCGGGGAGGAATACCGGAGGCTGGTGACTGCCGGTGCTGACCGGTATCTGCTCCGCTTTGAAACCAGTGATCCCGTGCTTCATGCCCGACTCCGGGACGGCCAGACCCTGGATCAGCGGCTGGAGGCCTTAGAGAATATAAAAGCTGCCGGGTTTCAGGTGGGATCGGGGTTTATGCTGGGGCTTCCCGGTGAAACTCCAAAAATCCGATTGGACAATCTTCTTCTCTGCCGGTCCCTTGAACTGGATATGGTAGGGATAGGGCCGTTTATTCCCCATCCTGACACTCCCCTGGCCCGGGAAAGAACAAAAAGGTTTGAATATTCACTCCAGGGTACGGCTCTGCTTCGCCTGGCGCTGCCCCTGGCTCATATCCCCGCAACCACAGCTGCGGGCTCCATAATTGAAAACGGAAGAGAACAGATGATCCAAAGCGGTGCCAATGTCCTCATGCCCAATATTACCCCCGGCGTTTTTAAAAGGGCATACCTGTTGTATCCGGGTAAGATCTGCATTGATGAAACCGGATCCCAGTCCATAGAACGCCTTGAGAAAACCATTCCGGATATCGGCCGCAGTCTCAGTTTTGAAAGGGCAGACGCATTAAAACTTCGGTCATCTGGTTCTGATCCGGGTCGCAGGATACCCAAGGGGGGCGGTTATGGGTAAGGGTGTCGGGCCGGAAAAATACTATGGGGTAGAAACGTCAAAGGCCCTGGAGCATCTGGGGACTGGGCAAATACCCCGCCAGATGGTCAAAGCCTATGCTCAGGTGAAGCTGGCCGTCTTTCGCGCCCAGCAGGAAAGCCACCATCTTTATCCGGATGATTTTTTTCCCCTGCTCGAAGAGGTGACGGTGGAAGTGGCAGACGGCCTCTGGGATAACCAGTTTGTTTTGCCCCTGGCCCAGGGAGGGGCAGGCACCAGCCTGCACATGAACCTTTGCGAGGTTCTTGCTGCTCTGACCAACCAGCGGTATGGAAAAGAGACTTTCAAGGTCCATCCCCTAGAGGATCTGGCGCGATTCCAATCCACCAATGACACGTTTCCCACTGCGGTCATCGTTTTAAGCTTTGATTTTCTTCAACAAATTGAAACCCGTGTTATTCACCTTCAGGAAGCATTGACGGCAAAGGAGCGGGCCTATGAAAGCCTGATTCTCTGCGGCCGAACCCAATTGCAGGATGCCCTTCCCATTACCCTGGGACAGGTGTTCGGCGCCTGGGCAGGCCCTGTGGAACGGGATCGGTGGCGGTTAAACAAACTCAAGGAGCGGTTGCGCACAATTCCTCTGGGCGGTACCGCCATTGGTACCGGGTATTCCGCCCCCAGAGCGTATGTGTTTGCCGCCGAACGTCACCTGCGCAACATTACGGGGTTTCCCCTTTGTCGCAGCCAGAATTTGTGCGACCAGGTGGCCCACCTGGACAGCCTTGCAGAAACGGCCAGGGGCATGGCGCTGTGCGGAGATAACCTGTTTAAATTCTCATCGGATCTTCTCCTGTATTCTTCGGGGTTTTTAAATGAGATCCAACACAAAGAACTCCAGTACGGTTCAACCATCATGCCGATGAAAGCCAATCCGGTCCTGCTGGAGCTGATCCGGGGGCTTTCCATGGAGTGTTCTTCCGCAGGACAGCTGATCTGTGACTATGTCAAAACCGGACAGTTGCAGCTCAACGCCAACCTGCCGTTTATCGCCGAACAGATGATCCGGCTTTCCACCCGTCTGATCCGGGCCCTGGATACGGCCGTATCCGCGGTAGAAGAGGGGCTGATTCCCAATCCAAAGCAGATGGAAACCAACCTTGCCGCAAGTCCGGCCCTGCTCAACACCCTCAAGGATGTGTTGGGGTATACGCGCCTCAAGTCCATCGCGCCCGAGATCAGAAAAGCAGCACCTGAAACGATCGAAGAACTGAAATGCTGGCTTGAAACCCATACTGAACTGACACGCCCTTTTCTGGATCAATGGGCTTCCCCCCTGACGCTGACTGCCATGGGGGGGCCTTCCACCAGCGGAGATAAAAAATGAAAACCACCCCCTTGTCTGAGCTCAACAAAATCGTAATTGCCGGGATCCGGAATGCGGGAAAATCCTCACTTTTAAACAATCTGTTCCAAAAGGAGGTGGCCATTACCTCCTGTACCCCCGGCACCACCACCGATCCGGTTACCCGGAAAATTGAACTGGGAAAGATCGGTATGTGTGCTGTCACCGATACGGCAGGGATTGATGATACCGGATCACTGGGGGGGAAACGGGTTGAAAGGGCCAGGCAGGAAATGATGGCCGCCCACATGATTCTCTTTGCAAGCCCCGGCCATATGCCGCCCACGGACCATGAAAAGCAATTGCGCGCCTGGCTTGAAGAACAGAGCCTTCCCTGGCTTGGCGTTCTAACCTTTGCAGACCATCCGGTCCATCCGGAAAAAATCGGATTTTTTCCCATGGAAAAGCAGGTGGCTCAAAATAACCGCGATCAAAACACAGCCCTTGAACTGATCAAGGCCATTGAAGCCTTTGACCGGCAACTGGAAAAAGAGATTTCTCCGGTTCACGGACTGGTTTCAGAGCAGGATCTGGTGATGCTGGTGGCGCCCCAGGATCTGGCCGCACCCAGAGGTCGGCTGATTCTACCCCAGGTGGAAACCATCCGGGATCTGCTCGATCGCGACTGCGCAGTCCTTATGGTTAAAGAACGGGAACTCTATCCCTTTTACCACAACCTCGGCATGACGCCTTCCCTTGTAATCACCGACAGTCAGGCCTTTCACAAGGTGGCGGCCGATATTCCGGAAACCCAGCCTCTGACCTCCTTCTCCCTTCTTTTTGCACGGAAAAAAGCCGATCTTGCCTGGTTCATCCGGAGCCTTTGTGTTTTGGACCACCTGAAAGATAACGGCAGGGTGCTGGTCATGGAAGCCTGTTCCCATCACTGCCAGGCCGATGACCTGGCCAGGGTGAAAATCCCCAGGCTTTTCCGGCAGCTGGTGGGGGCAAGACTGGAATTTACATATGCCAGGCAATTGCCGGAGAATCCTGAAGGAACGGATCTGGTCATCCACTGCGGGGGGTGCATGATCACAAGAAAGGTCATGATGAACCGGGTCGAATTTTTTAAAGAACATCAGATTCCCATGCTCAACTTCGGACTTTTCCTGGCATGGGCAAACGGACTTTTACCAAGGGCATTGGAGCCCTTTGAAGAACTGGCACAACTTTATTCGGATTTAAACTGATACGGTTAACTATGGAGAAAAGAATGGAAATATTACATCCAGGAAAACAAAAAAGAGTGTTACCTGACGAATTGTACGACAAATTGAACGGTTTTATTGATGATTTGAACATTGATTTAAACGATCCCAGAAAAAAAGGACACCTGATTCAGATTCTGCATACAGCCCAGCAGATTTTTGGATATCTGCCAAGGGAGGTGCAGGAACATGTCGCCCTTTGCCTGGGAATCCACCATGCCGAGGTTTCCGGTGTGGTCAGTTTTTATAACTTTTTCACCACCACGCCTAAGGGTGAGTTTACCATCAGTGTCTGTATGGGAACCGCCTGCTATGTAAAAGGGGCCGACAAGGTTCTGGCTCAATTTGAGCGCATCCTGGGCATTCGTTCAGGAGAGGTGACCGAGGATCAAAAATTTTCCATTGACAGCCTGCGCTGTGTCGGTGCATGCGGCCTTGCCCCTGTGGTCCTGATCAACGAAAAAGTCTATGGTCGGGTAGTACCTCAGGATGTTGAAAAAATTATCGAAGACTGTCTTGTTCACGACGAAGCCTAGGAGAGCGACTATGGAAAAGATCAAAAATTATAAGCAATTGATGGAGACTCACACCAGGGTTAAACCCCTCTTGGCTTCGCGGACCCTGCTGGAGAAATACCAGGGAAAACAGCGTGAGATACTGATCTGCGGCGGCACCGGCTGCCAGGCATCCGACAGTCAGGAACTTAGGGATCGCCTGAATGACCTCATTCTGGAGAACAAGCTTGAGGCTACTGTGTCAGCAAAGATCACGGGTTGTTTCGGGTTCTGTGAGAAAGGCCCCATTGTCAAAATTTTCCCCGATGATATCTTTTATGTCCAGGTGAAGCCAGAAGATGCCGAAGCCATCATTGAAGAGCATATTATCAGTAACCGGAAAGTCAAGCGCCTGCTCTTTGTTAATCCGGACAACAACGAGAAGATCGAGCAGCATCATGATATGCCGTTTTACAAAAAACAAATGCGGGTGGCCTTGAGAAACTGCGGGCTCATTGATCCTGAGAATATCAATGAATACGTTGCAAATGAAGGATACCTGGCCCTGGGGAAAGTCCTCGACGCGATGCAGCCCACGGATGTCATTGAACAGATCAAGGCTTCCGGTCTCAGGGGCCGCGGGGGCGGGGGATTTCCCACCGGTCTTAAGTGGGAGATGGCCCTAAACAATGAAAGCGCGGAGAAATTCATCATCTGTAATGCCGATGAAGGGGACCCAGGGGCCTTCATGGACCGCTCGATCATGGAAGGCGATTCCCACAGCGTAATCGAAGCCATGGCCATAGCGGGGTATGCCATCAAGTCCAATAAGGGGTATATTTACATCCGGGCGGAATATCCACTGGCCATTGACCGGCTGAAAACCGCGATTGCCCAGGCTGAAGCCGCAGGTTTTCTGGGGAAGAATATTCTGGGCTCCGGGTTTGATTTTGATATCGAACTTAAATACGGGGCAGGGGCGTTTATCTGCGGTGAAGAAACCGCCTTGATTCACTCCATAGAGGGCAAGAGGGGGGAGCCCACCACCAAGCCGCCGTTCCCATCAGACAAGGGGTTATGGGGCATGCCCACCTGTGTGAACAATGTGGAAACCTTTGCCAATGTCTGCCCCATTATACTCAACGGTGCTGACTGGTATGCCGGTATCGGCACTAAAACGTCCAAGGGCACCAAAGTCTTTGCCCTGGCAGGTCAGATCAACAATACCGGTCTTGTAGAAGTGCCCATGGGCATCACTCTCAAGGAGATTATTTATGAAATCGGCGGCGGTATCCACAAGGGGCTGGAATTCAAGGCCGTTCAGACCGGCGGGCCTTCAGGCGGATGTATCACAATGGCTGACCTTGAAACGCCCATTGACTATGAGTCCCTGTCTGCAATCGGTTCCATGATGGGCTCGGGCGGGATGATCGTCATGAGCGAACAGGACTGTATGGTGAACATTGCCAAGTTCTATCTTGAATTCACGGTTGAAGAATCCTGTGGAAAATGTACTCCCTGCCGCGTCGGAAACAAACGTCTCCTTGAAATTCTTGAAAAGATTACCGAGGGAAGGGGGGCCATGAAAGATCTTGAGACCCTGAAAACCCTTTCCGAGATCATTAAGGACACGTCCCTGTGCGGTCTGGGACAAACCGCACCCAACCCGATATTGAGTACCCTTAAATACTTTGAGGATGAATATCTGGCCCATATCCAGGACAAGAAATGTCCGGCCGGTGTCTGTCAGAAACTGATCACCTATACCGTTGTAGCGGAAAAGTGCAAGGGATGTACGGCCTGTGCAAGGGTCTGTCCTGTGGGGTGTATTTCCGGCGCTGTAAAAGAAGCGCATATCATTGATCAAAAGCTGTGCATCAAATGTGGTGCCTGCTTTGACAAATGTAAATTTGCCGCGGTCATAAGAAATTAAGAAAAGGAAAAATCAATGAATGTTGCCAATATTACAATTAATAACAAGAAGATCACCGTCGAAAGCGGAACCACCATCTTGGAAGCAGCCCAGAAGCTGCACATCAAAATCCCCACTCTCTGTCATCTTGACCTGCACGATATCAAGATGGTCAATCAGAGTGCTTCATGCAGGATTTGTTCAGTGGAAGTTGAGGGACGTCGAAATCTGGCCCCGGCCTGTGCCACACCCGTAGCCGACGGTATGACGGTCAAAACCAACAGCATGCGGGCCATTCAGGCAAGACGGACCGTGCTGGAGCTGATTTTGTCCGACCACCCGTTTACCTGCCTGAGCTGTGCCAAATCAACGGACTGCGAACTTCAGACCCTGGCCTTTGAGTTCGGAATTGACATCCGCCCCTTCCAGGGGCAAACCTCCCGTTATCCTCTGGATATTTCCAATAATGCCATCCGCAGGGATCTGGATAAATGTATCATGTGCCGGCGCTGTGAAACCATCTGTAACGAAGTGCAGACCGTTGGTGTGCTCACAGGATACCAGAGGGGATTTGATGCTGTGGTGGCGCCTGCAGATATGCAGCCCCTTTCGGAATCAACTTGCGTTTTCTGCGGTCAGTGCGTATCGGTCTGTCCCACAGGGGCACTCACCGAACAGAGCTCTCGACGCGACATCTGGAATGCCCTGTTTGATCCGGATAAATATGTGATAGCCCAGACCGCTCCCGCCATCCGGGCGGCCATTGGAGAAGAATTCGGCATGAAACCCGGACGATCGGTCACTGGAAAACTTGTGGCGGCCCTGAGAAACCTGGGGTTTGATGATGTCTTTGATACGGATTTTGCCGCAGATCTGACCATCATGGAAGAGGCCAATGAAATCATTGAACGAATAACCAAAAAGGAAAACCTTCCCATCCTGACCTCCTGCTGTCCGGGGTGGATCAGTTTTCTTGAATACCAATTCCCGGATCTTGCCCATATCCCATCCTCCTGCAAGTCCCCCCAGCAGATGATGGGCGCTGTGGTGAAGTCCTATTATGCTCAGAAACTGGGGAAGAAGCCCGAAGATATTGTTATGGTTTCCATCATGCCCTGTCTGGCAAAAAAATACGAGGCGGCCCGGCCTGAATTTACCACGGATGGCGTTCCCGATGTCGACCATGTGGTCAGCACCCGGGGACTTGCGAAGATGATCAAGGAGGCGGGTATTGATCTGGCGACCCTTGAGGATGAAGATTTTGACCATCCTCTTGGAGAATCCACCGGAGCCGGTGTGATTTTCGGTGCATCCGGAGGCGTTATGGAAGCCGCCCTGAGAACCGCTTATGAAACCGCTACCGGCAAGCAGCTGGCCAAGGTAGACTTCAAGGAGACAAGGGGGCTTGAACAGATTAAAACCGCCACGGTTGATATGGACGGCACTCAGCTTCGGCTGGCCATCACGTCAGGTTTGGGATCGGCACGGACTATTTTGGAACAGATCCGCAACAACGAGGCCCAATATGATATTATCGAGATCATGGCCTGTCCGGGCGGGTGTATCAACGGCGGCGGCCAGCCTTCGATCCACGGCGATTTTTCGGTGATTGAAAAAAGAAGACAGGCCCTTTACAGTGAAGATGAGGGAAAGGCATTGCGCAAATCACATCTGAATCCTTCCATCCAGAAGCTGTACAAGGACTTTTTGGGCAAACCGGGCAGTAAAAAGGCCCATGACCTTCTGCATACGCATTATTTCCCCAACAAGGATTACAATGAAAAATAACCGCAGATGCACCCATGGGGCCAACTAATCGGTCCGACCGGGTTTGCAGCAGGATGGCCACCCGTCATTAAAATACCCGGACATAAAACAGATCTGCCGGAATATTCCGGCAGATCTGCCTATTCTGCCGCACTCATTTTTTTTTAAAACAAACCTTTTGCCATCACAGTTCTTTGAGAATCTCGATGTCAATCGATTTCTCCATTTCTATCCAGAATCTGTATGGATACGATATTCTGAAGCGGCACACTATATTTTTCAATGCGCCGGTAAAAGAAAATATATTTTTTTACATACACGTTTTTTAATATGAGATGGGTCCCTGTTTCTGACAACGCTGCAACCTCTGCTCTAGAAATTTTTTTAATGTTTAAGGCCGTGTCTCTTTCTCTGCAGATCAGGCTGACTTTTGTATCCACTAACTTAAGGTAATCCCCGACTTTTTTTAATTTAAACAGGCCGTCAATTTTAAATTGTAGGTTTTTATTGTCTTTCTTCATTTCCATCCTGGCAATAGGGTGTTTTAATGCGTGGTCATAAAGCATATTTGAGGGAAAAGCAAGGTTGCAAAAGAATTTGGGCATTCAACTTTACGCATCCTTTCCATTCCATGCCGTATAAAAAGAGATTGCGTCACCTTGATCTTTGGGACATCCGCAACCATGACCCGCCGCAAAAGGGTTCCGATTACATTCTTGAACCGGTCTGTACAGAATTGACAGTGGCCGGTTCGGATATTGTGAAATTACCGGAGAACCGATCGGATTAAAACGACTGGAAGCCCTTCCGTTTACCCACCTTTCCATGGAAGCGCTCATGGAAAAAGAACCCTGGCACTAAGTTGCATCGCATTGGAGGGTTTGTTGTAATATTTGGTTGGTATCTGTTCGTTTGTTTATATTTCAAATCTTATCTTGACATAAGACACCAGAAATCATAACTGAATTGCAAATATTGCAACCGGGAATGAAAAAAAGGGCAGGGTATCAATCGAAAAAATGGGCAGGATAATGGCGCAGAAAACAGGGGTGTGGATGTCCATTTTTATGCTTATCATCCTTGGATCGGGTGGGGCTTCAATGGGCCAGGAACACCTGAAACCCCGGATGCTCATCGACCAGGCCGGCCGCCGGGTGGAGATTCCGGGCGTGACAAATAAAATTGTCACCACCTTTAAACCCGCCACCCTTTGTGTGCTTGCCCTAAGGCTTGCACCCAGGCTGATCGGGGTGGACACCTCTTCCAAACAGGATAAATTGTCCAAAGCGGTTTTTCCGGGAATTACCCGGGTGGCCGGGGTGGGCAACAAATCCATGGGCATCAATTTTGAAACCCTGGTTTCCCTGGAACCGGATCTGGTGATCCTTTATTCCCAGAAAGACGGGCTTCAAATGGCGGATCGCCTTGCTGCCCTTGGTATCCCCGCCATTGTAATTCTGCCGGAAACCTTTGAAACCATCCAGACGTCTTTGGCACTGATTGCCCGGGCCGTGGGGGAAGAGACCCCCCTCCCTGCCGTGGCACGGCATATGGACCTGATCCTGGACCTGATCCGAAACCGCCTCAAAAACCTTCCCCCAAAAGAGCGAAAAACAGGATATTTTGCCTCATCCAGGGGAATCTTCAGCACCACCACCGGCAACATGATCCAGCATGAAATTTTTACCACAGCCGGAATTGACAATGTGTCGGGCAGCCTTGCCGGATATTTCCAGGATATTTCCCCGGAGCAGCTGTTCCGCTGGAACCCGGATATCATGGTGTTGTCCCGGCATATGAAACGAACCGAAACAACCCGCCTTGCCAACAAAGCGCTTTCCCAGGTTTCGGCCATATCAACCGACCGGGTATATCGCTGCCCCTCCAGCCTGTCCCCCTGGGATTTTCCCTCCCCCTTGTCTGTTCTGGCAAGTCTGTGGCTTGCCAAACGGGTCTATCCAACCTATTTTTCAGACATTGACCTGGCGGATACGGTCAATGACTTCCATAAGGCCCTGTTCGGCAAGACCCTGGATCAAATGGGGGGGCTGATGGATGAGGCCGTTCAATGGTAAGACGCCGACCCTTCTCCATTAAGGCCAAAGGCACACTTTTGGCCCTGACCCTGCTTTTGGCGATTGTCTTTCTGGCATCCGTCTCCATGGGCCGGGTCTTTATCCACGGGGCAGATCTGTTCACCCTTGTTGTCAATTTTATTTCCGGCAACGGGACCCCCCTGGATCTGTTGTCCCAGGAGCTGGTGTTCTGGTGGATCCGGGTTCCCAGGTGTGTCATGGCCATCCTGGTGGGAGCGGGCCTGGCCATTTCCGGGGCTGTTTACCAGGCCTTGTTCCGGAATCCCCTGGTTTCTCCGGACATTCTGGGAGTCTCTGCCGGCTGTACCTTTGGGGCCGCCTTGGGGCTGGTTTCGCCCTTTGATTCCTTCTACCTGGTCCATGTCATGTCCTTTGGTTTCGGGCTTGCTGCCGTGTCCATGAGTGTGGCCCTGGCCCGGCTGATCGGCGTTAAAGCCGTGATGATTCTGGTGCTGGCCGGCATGGTGGTGCTCTCTTTTTTCAATGCCCTGCTCATGGTCCTGAAATATTTTTCAGATCCCTATGAGCAATTGCCCAGTATTATTTTCTGGGTTATGGGCAGCCTGTCCCGGGTGACCTGGGACAATGTCCTGGTCATGGCGCCTTTTACCCTGGTGGGAATTGTCCTGTTCATTGCCCTGGGGTTCCGGCTCAATATCCTCTCTCTGGGTGATATCCAGGCCCAGTCCCTTGGGCTTTCCCCCGTGCTTTTCAGGCGGCTGCTCATTGTGGCCAGTTCGTTTATGGTGGCAATCTCGGTGGCCACCTGCGGCCAGATTGCCTGGATCGGCCTGATTATTCCCCATATGGCCCGGGCCATTGCCGGGCCGGGCCATGAACGAATGATCCCCATAACCGCTCTGTTGGGCGCCATTTTTTTATTGACCGCCGATACCATTGCCAGAACCCTGTCAACGGCGGAAATCCCAGTGGGCATCATTACGGCCCTGACCGGCGCCCCGGTATTCGGGTATCTCATGATCAAAAACAGGGGAAGCGGATGGCTGTAACCCTTGAATGCAGAGATCTTGGGTTTACCTACCAAAACCTGCCGGTCCTGGACGGCATTTCCGTTCAGATCCACTCCGGCCGGTTTTGTGCCATCCTGGGACGGAACGGATCGGGCAAGACCACCCTTCTCCATTGTTTAAACCGGATTTTATCCCCGGATACCGGCAAAATTTGGGTCCATGACCAGGATATCCAGGCCATGGACCCCAAAAAAATCGCCCAACAGATCAGCCTGGTCCCCCAGGAACATCTGGACTTCTTTCCCTACCGGGTACTGGATGTGGTGGTCATGGGAAGAGCACCTTATTTAAGAATGGTCCAACGGCCGGACAGGTCGGATTATCAACTGGCCCGAAAAGCATTGTGTTTCCTGAATGCAGACTATCTGGCCCCCAAAAATTTTAACCGGATTTCAGGAGGAGAACGTCAGATGTGTCTGCTGGCAAGGGCCGTTACCCAGGGGGCCGGCATTATGCTGCTGGATGAACCCACCAACCACCTGGATTTTAACAACCAATACCACCTGTTGACGGCCATGAAATCTTTGTGCCGCTCCAAAAACATCAGTATTGTGGCAACCCTGCATGATCCCAATATGGCGGCCCTGTTTGCCGATGATCTGATCCTGATCAAAAAAGGGGGGATCCTGGCCCAGGGCCCTGTCGGCGAAGTGATGACACAAACACTTGTCTCTGCCCTGTATGAAACCCCATTGGGACAGGTAAGCATCCATGGCCACAAAAAATTATTTTTCCCCCAAACCGTTTTAACCGGACTGACAGACAGGATAGAGACAAAGGACACGATAAAATGATACCGGATTTGCCCTTGGTGATATATTGGCTCGTCACAGGCATGACAGCGCTTGAACTTCTGACCGCAGGCGCACATCTCCCAACTTTATACAGGGTGTTTTTAACCCTTCGGATCTGTACCTGCCTTGCCGGGGTTGTGTTCATTACCGTCTGCACGGGAAGGCCCCCCTTGTTCGGTCCCTTTGAAGCCGCCATTTATATTGTTTTTGTCATGGGAGTCCTGGCATGGGTCTTCCAGAAAAACTGGGGGCATCAAACCGTTTTTTCCCTGTTCAGCAGCCTTGGGGTTCTGGTCATTCTGCTCGTGCAGCTGGGCAACCCCATGGCTCTAAACGAAGATTATTTCATGTACGGCAATCTCTGGGTCAATCTGTTTTTCAATTTGAGGTTGCTGGCAGCAGCCTTTCTGGCCCACGGTGCCAGCCAATACCTGGGCCATATGGTTGAAAAAAAACCAAGGGATCTTCTGTCAACAGGCGGACGGAACACGCTTTTGGTGGGCGCCTGTGTCTATCTTACCAGTGAATGGGCAGGCTCCCTCTGGTGCCTGAACTGGTTCGGAGATTCTTGGCAATGGAGCCGGGGCTTCTTCAAAGCCTCCATCCTTTTTCTCCTTATCATGGCCGTCTGCCACCTGCCTTCTTCCATCAACAAAAACAACCGCATCCAGGGAATATCAGGCATACTGCCGGGCCTTTTTATTATATGGATGATCTTTTACCATTAAGGGCTTTTACCATGATTCAGCGCCTGGGTTCTGTCACCCTGACCTTCTACACCCTTATTGTTCTGATTTGCCTCATGGAAGCGGGTGTGCTTTTCAGCACCGCCCATGGAGAAATCTTCGTTCACATGAATGAGGTACAAATCTTTGAGTGGATCATGGCAACCTGGGAGAAAGCCCCCCTGCCTGTGGTCTGGTTCCTGTCGTTGTGCCTGTGTGCCGCCGTTTTGTTCATGAATGCAGTGTGTTGCAGCCTGGGCCGGCAATGGTCCCTGGCCAAAAAATCCGGCCTGTTCAAAAACTGGCTCTTTTTTTTCCTCCACTGCCTTTTTATAATGGTCTTGGTCTGCCATGGCTTGATCCTGGCCCTGGGAGAAAAACAAAGCAGGGTTCACCTGTTCCCGGGCCAGGACCATTCCTTTGGACCCTATGAAATTCAGCTTGCCGATGTGGTCTTCACCGGCGATCCCGCCATCTTAAAGGCCCCGAAAAAACAACAGCGGGCCCTGATGACCCGGAAAAACATCCGCATCCATGAAAATCATGCCCTCCTGACCCTTGTGAAAAATGACCGCATTCTTGCCCGACAAAAAATTAGGATGCTCTCCCCCCTGCGGTACGGGTCTGTCCAGGTCACCCTGGTCGAATTTGTGATTCAAGGTGCAGACGACCGTCTCGGGGTGGTGCTCACCCTGACCGATAATTTTCTGAACACATTCTTTTTTCTGGTGTACGCCATCATGATCCTTTCACTGGCCGTATTTACCCTGATCACCTGGAAAAGACCTTCCGGCAAAAAACAGAATATGCCCCCGCTTTCATGTCCGGAAACAAAAGGGGAGAATCGCCTGGAAGGCAGAGAAACCCAGATCCGTCCGGATTAAATCTTTGACAGGTCTGCACGCGTCAGAATCCTTATATGAAAAGACTTATTTGCATTTGGCCGGCGTTGGCGAGTCAAATGCATATTGATGCAGATAGGCAAAAATATCCAGCCGATCCGGCTCCGGGATCTTGACCCATTGGTCTTTGCAGGCCAATTTTTCGTATTTTCCAGATGCAAAGACCCTTTCCCACTGGGCCTGGGTCTTGCTGTCCGGACTAAGGGACATGGCGGTCCCAGTATCATTGTGGCAACTGCGGCAGCTCTTTTTAAAGGTGTATTTCCCCTTCCGGGAATTCCCTTTGTCTGCCGAAAAACCCATGCTGGAAAATCCCACAACAAGGGCGACCAATACGAAAACAAACCCTAATTTTTTTAACATCTTTTTTTCCTTATCTTAAATAATATGGACAAATAATCGTTAAAATCTCACGGTGGCCGACACATAGGCATTCCAGACCTTGTCCACAACAGGAAACAGGGTATCCATGGAATTGGCAGCCGATATTTTAACCGGTTCTCCCAGGGGATTTCCACTTCCCGTGTAGTCATAGTCATAATACCTGGCACCCAGTTTTACGAAAAAACTGTCCGCAAAAATCGGCTGGATATAATAGCTTTCCAATACCTGACCCCGGGCAGCCAGCTTGCTGTCCACAAGCGAGTCTTCCGCACCGGAAAAGTTAAACCAGTACTGGGAGCCCCAATTGTATTCAAATCCAAGCCGGGCATCAAAGGGCATGGGGAAAATGGCACCGGCATAGATGCTGTACCCGTCCCTGTCTTGAAGGTTTCCGTTGGAATTGAGCAGCCCATACCCCAGCAGGTTGTAGAACGGATGCCGTGATGTCTGATCAGGGCTGGTATGGCTCCATGCAAATGACAGAAAAAGATCAATGTCCTTATCTGTTTGTTCCATCAGGTTGGTTCTCAATAAAAGCGTTGCCGCATCCCAGTCCCCCAGATTGGTGGTGGGCTCCGTCCGGCTGATGAAGCCCCCTGTGTTCTGGGCAAAGTTATAGGAGCCGGTTGCGGCATTCTGGCTCACCGTAAAGGGCATGACCGTTTGTCCGGTAAACCCGTCTGTGATATCAAAGGCGTGGGCATAATTCAAAACAGCGCTGGTCGTCTCATTGTTAAACAGATCGGCAATGAATCCGAACAAATGCACATCATCCAGTTGTTTGTCTGCCGTGAAAGAATTGCTGTTTCCCCAGTCACTCTCAAAACCAACCCCGTAACACAGTTTAAATGCAGATCCCGGGATGCCGGTAACCTCTTCCAATCCCATGCTTAAAGAGGCCCCGTCAAACTGCCAGTTAATGAGATGGGCCATGGGAGACCCGCCTTCCATATCAAAGTTTGCATATTCCAGGGGCGGTCCTTCGGTGGAAGGTCGGCGGCCCAGGGAAAAGTTAAGAGGGACATCTCCCACGGCATTTTTATAATTAAAATAGGCCCGTTCCAGGTGGATGGAATCATCGTTGGGAAGGCTTGAGGTGGTGCCGTCCAGGGTGACGTCACTCATACCGCCCTGGTAGTTCTGGACGCCGGCGCTGTCCCCCCACACCTTATAGACGGCCATACGACCGGCAAAGCTTAAACTGGGATTGATTTTTGCTTTCATGTTCAGCCGGAATCGGTTGGTAAAGACGACATCATTGTCAATATCGTTTTTTTCCGGTGCCGGGATCAGGTTTGCCTGGGTCATACCGGCAATCGCCTGCTGAATCTGAGCCCCGGTCGCCCCGTTAAATCCGCCGCCCGGTGCGCCTGTATAGGGTGTAAAAAAAGCGCCCATAAAAGAAGGGGGCGCGGTCAGCGTATCCGCGTAATGAATGGAGTCTGCACGGCTCCTAAGCTCTATGCCCAGGGACAATTTGTCCGTCGACGTATGCAGTTCCGCTTCATTCAGGCGGTCGTCCATCTCCTGGATTTCGGATTCTTTGTTTGCATTTTTTTCTTCCATCTCAGCCAATTTCTTTTCAACGGTCTGCATCGTCTGCGTCAATTGACTCAATTGTTTTTTCAGGGCATCGACCTCTGCGTCCGCCATGAGCGCATCCGGCGAGAACGTCGCCATAAAAAAAAGGCTTGCCCAAAAAAACGCTAACACTTTGTTGTGACCTGTTTTTTTTTTCATCCGTTTCTCCTTTTTGGTTTATCTATCTTTTTCTTTGCGAAAATCTCCAATGCCTTGATTTTCCGGGAAATACTCTTTTTTTAATTTTGGAAAAACAAAAGGCCAAGGCAATGGAGACCGCCATTTGAACCGGTATCGCCACCATGAATAGCAAAATGCGTACCCAATAGAAAAATCTTCAACTTTGAATGAAACCCCCTGGAAAACATGAACAATCATCACTCTTGGGCATTGTTTTATTCCCTTACACCTGCTAAACTTAACAGGTGTAAGGGAAACAGGTGTTAAGACAGTGAAAACTGAAACAACTGATAAAATTGTGAATCCACCACACCCACGCTTTTATAATAAAACAACAGGATAAAATGGACATTTCAAAACATTGGAAGCGGATAATCGATACCCTGCAGGAAGGAATTCTTGTGTTGGACACCGCAGGCATTATTCAGGCAACCAACCCGGCTGCCGAAAAACTTACCGGATATCCCATGGCAGAGTTGACCGGTGCCTCCTGTCGAATTTTAAATTGTACCGGTTGCAAGATCATTGGAAAGGGGAAGGGAAAAGAGTTTTGCAAATTATTTATGGTCGGACGGTCGAAAGTTAAAAAATGCAGGATCAAGAACAAGCAGAATCTTTCAGTTCACATTCTCAAGACCGCCTCTGTTTTGGAGAACGACCAGGGAGAGGCAATTGGTGCGGTTGAAGTCCTGACGGATATGACAGACCTGGTTAAAAAACAGCAGGAAATCGAATCTCTCAAGCATATGTTCCACCTGGATGATGGTTTTAACGGTATCCTGGGCAAAACCCCGGTAATGGAAAATCTGTTTCAATTGATCTCCAGTGTTGCCCAATCCGATGCGCCGGTACTCATCCAGGGAGAAAGCGGTACCGGAAAGGAACTGGTGGCCCTGGCCATACATGAAAACAGTCCCCGGAAAAACCAACCCTTTATAAAGGTTAATTGTGCCGCCCTGAACGAAAGCCTCCTGGAAAGTGAGCTGTTCGGCCATGTCAAAGGATCCTTTACCGGTGCAGACAAGGATCGTGTGGGAAGATTTGAAGCCGCCAATACTGGGACCATTTTTCTGGATGAAATTGGGGATATCCCTTTGTCCACCCAAGTAAAACTGCTCCGGGTATTGGAAGAAAAAGAGGTGGAGCGGGTGGGGGATCACCATCCGTTTCCCGTTGATATCCGGATTATTACCGCCACCAACAGGGATCTTGAAAGACTGATCGAAACAGGGACTTTTCGGAAAGACCTTTTTTTCAGAATCAATGTGTTTCCCCTCAACTGCCCGTGTCTGACAGACCGGAAAGAGGACATTCCGCTGATTGTACAAAATTTTATCCGCCGAAATTGTGCCAAAAACCAAAAAAACATCCTGGAGGTTTCCGCCGATGCCATGGAAATCTTTCTGGGCTACCATTGGCCCGGCAATGTCCGTGAACTTCGGAATGCGATAGAATATGCGTCTGTTTTGTGCGCACAAGGGTGGATTGAACCCAAGCACATTCCCCCGAAAATCAGAAATGGGTGTCAGATTCGCAAAGAAAAAATTTTACCGTCATCAACAGACCCGTCTGAGCGAAATAAGCTTTTAGCGCTTCTCAGACAGACCCGGGGGAACCAATCCCAATTGGCGCGAACGCTTGGCATCAGCCGGGTGACCCTTTGGAAGCGAATAAAAAAATTGGGCATTCGTATCCCGGAGGATATTTAAAACAGACTCAATCACAGCGCACCCCATCTTGGTATTTACAATTCCCCGGGTTTATTGTAGAAAATGAAAAGCTATTCCTAACGCATTCTTATTTTTTAAGGAGGCAGGTGTGATCAACCGAAGTACTGTCAAAACTTTAGGTTTGAAACCTATAACCCGTACCATGTGCTACGAGTTTTATATCAAGGTAAACTCGGAACTGGGAACCTCCGATGCCATAAGAGAATCGGTCTCCTGGTGGCAGGATGATGGTGAAAAACTCAACCGTCTCTGGTGGGTTCTGAACTATTATTCAGAAAATTTTGATCCGGATCGCAATTTACGGGCATATGTTGAAAGACACCTGGATGCGCT
>Ga0180007_10001919_pt1 | contig 26031 bp, 25 predicted proteins | sample MM_PC_MetaG_FD_121122 | JGI IMG/M metagenome (GOLD analysis project Ga0180007, IMG submission 121122) | Groundwater microbial communities from the Aspo Hard Rock Laboratory (HRL) deep subsurface site, Sweden - MM_PC_MetaG | ecosystem: Environmental > Aquatic > Deep subsurface > Groundwater... | reverse complement strand
GCCAAGGCCCAGGGCCAAAAGATCGCCGGCATCCATGATGATCAACTCCCGCAACAGGCTCAAATGGATCGGCCAATCATCGCATCGCAACTACGCCAATTCCACTCGTAACGACGAAGAGGCACGCGGTTTTGGCGGACAAGGGATACGATGCCAACTACATCGTTGATGCTGTCAGGGAGATGGCGGCGGAGGTTGTGATTCCGCCCAAGTCAAACCGAAAAGTAGCGCGCGAATATGATAACTACTTATATATAGAGCGAAATCTCATCGAACGAATGTACGGCAAGCTCAAACATTTCAGGAGAGTGGCAACCCGGTACGACAAACTGGCGTCTTCGTATATGGCTTTTGTACTTGTCGCTGCTATATACTTGTGGCTGAAATGAATGTCGACACACCCTAGTACTTCGAGTGTCTTGCGCATGGATAACCTCTTGGCCGCCATCTGCTCCTCCATGATGAATATTCATGGGTGCAGACTAATCGACCGGTTAAACCAGCGCCGCTTTCACAAACAGATCAAAGTGGCCGGATTGCTCCGGAATGGGTGGGCGTCATGCCCTGGAACAGGTGGGCGTCATGCCCTGGAACAGGTGGGCGTCATGCCCTGGAGCAGGTGGGCGTCATGCCTTGGAATGGGTGGGCGTCATGAATCGTAACAGGTGGGCGGGATGCTCCGGAATACGCAATTTACGAGGCTTTGCCGCAACCAGGGAGAAAATGATAAGCGGTCCACCCGAGGAAGGCCCCAAAAGGGCTAGGAGGACCGCCAATGAAGGATTGGCTATTAGCTAAAGAACCGCCCCGTTTTTCCGGAGGCTCCTTTGTTTGAGTCAGGCCACCATGGCCTGAGTTTCCTGAGCTTGATAATATGCCTGTTCCAGTTCCACGGGTGGGATGTTTCCTATGGGCTCGAGCAGTCGGCGGTTGTTAAACCAGTCCACCCATTCCAATGTGGCGAATTCCACGGTATCAAGGTTCCGCCATGGGCCCCGCCTTCTAATCACTTCTGTTTTGTAAAGACCGATCACCGTCTCGGCTATGGCGTTGTCGTAGGACTCGCCCACGCTGCCTACCGACGGCACGACGCCCGCTTCGGCCAGGCGCTCGGTATAACGAATCGAAAGGTACTGGGAGCCGCAGTCACTGTGGTGCACCAGGCCGTCGATGTCTCCACGAGCCCACAGGGCCTGCTCCAGGGCGTCCAGGGCCAGGTCGGTCCGTAGTGAGCCAGAGGCCCGCCAGCCCACGATCATGCGGGCGAACACGTCGATGACGAAGGCAACGAATACAAACCCACGCCATGTGGCTAGTGGAGTAAGAAACAGGGCGTAGTCGAACTATTTCCCTGTTTCTCCTCCCCGAACCGTACGTGCGCCTCTCAGCGCATACGGCTCTCCGTCTAAGCATGGCCCATGGCCATGGCGACATCATGGTAGCGCGAGGTGACGGTATTTCGCTTTTCATCCTTCATTATGTAAGGATTAACCGCTGGATTCCGCCACCGAAACTGACGCTTCGGGCTGCCGACAAGCCGTCTCAGGGCAATGCCGCACAGGTTTCCGTTCCCGCTCCTGCCGAATAACAGCCAGGTCTTGGTCTGGCCTACGGCAGGCCGCCGAAACAGCTTGCGCATCAGTTTCTTGATTGAGGTCCGATACTTTCTGGCCAGCCAATGTGCGAGTTTCCAGAAGATTATACTATCCAGCTTTCCGTAAATGATGGCGGTGTAATCGGTGAATTGGTAAAAGTTGGCCCAGCCCACTATGCGGCGGTTTAGGCTCTCCACCACATCAATCTTGTTCGCGCTATAATTGCCGGACAATTCCTTGACCAGCTTGGATGCGAAGTTTCGGAATTTGTCCCTGGGTATGGTGGAAACAGGGCGCATGGTCCCCTGCGGCCCCCGCTTGCGAATGATACGATGCCCCAGGAAGGTGAATCCGTCGTTGACATGGGTGATATGGGTTTTGTCCATATTAAGCGTCAATTTCAGCTCACCCTCCAGGAAGGCTCGGCATTGCTCACGGATTGCCTCGGCATGGGCTTTGTTACCTTTGACGATGATCACGAAGTCATCGGCATATCGGCAATACGCCACTGCTGGTTTCCACTGCCTGTTTTCCCGGATGGTAATGGGACGCCCTTGGGCGATGCCAAAGTTCCATGCCCAGCGATCTTTGCGAGCCTTGTTGCTAAGGTATTTCCTTTCCAGCCGCTGATCAAACTCGTTAACAGTTTGTGATGCACTGTGTCAAAGTAGCTGGCAAGATCGCCTTCGATGACCCAGCGTCCTGCGGTGTAGGATCCATCTTGTAACTGAAATTTTACGGTGCGGATCGCATGATGCACGCTACGCTCTGGCCGGAAGCCGTAGGACAGGCGATGAAAGTCGCTTTCCCAAATAGGCTCCATAACCATGAGCATGGCGCGCTGCACGATCCGGTCCCGTAACGTGGGGATACCCAGGGGCCTTTGCTTGCCGCCCGCCTTTGGGATATAGACTCGCCTAGCCGGCTGCGGTTGGTAGCTTCCAGCCAACAGTTCGGAGCGGATATTCTCCAGTTGGTCCTGGAGAGAATCCACCATGGCCTGCTTGTCCATACCGTCTATGCCCGGAGTGCTGGCGCCCTTGGACGACAGCGTTATCCGGGCGGCCTCTTGCAACCAAGACCCGTTAGCAATCAGCCGCAGAAGACGATCAAACCTGCGTTCGCCGTCCTCCGAGGCCCATATCGCCAGCTTGCCCTGCATTTCACTGATTATCAAAGGTCTTCACCTCTCTAAGGTCAGCTAGTCAGCCGAGCAGGCCACTTAAACTGTTCCCCTTCGCCATGTGGCAGGCTTTCCCTGCCTCGGACTACTACGGGAACTCCGCCAGCCCAACGGGCATCGGGGTCACACTCCCTTGACATCCCGCTGGGCCTTCCCCGGTTCACATGCCGGACTCAAACGTATTGGTTAGGCCGCCGGTCGCAGTCTTTATCCTTGCTTGCCGCAAGTAGATGCGGATTCCACGGTCTGGCTACGTTCTCCCCGTGGCCCCTGCCCGCCAGCATACGTGTATAGCGGACAATCGCGAATGGAATCCCTTCATATGATCCATTCATCTCCGCATCCCGCCTGTAAAGCCGTGTAGGCGGGGGTGACATTTCAACCCACAGACGCGAATTAACCGGTTCGTGTTCCTCGACCTTCCAATACTCAGCCTTGGGACGCATCTTGGCTTAACGGCTTCGCCTCACGCCCCGTTTCCCACGGGCTACGTCACCCTGCCAGTGTACGGCAGGTCACCGCCGCTTCGGCTCTCACTCTTTCGCAGCAAAGAGCGGACACTGGACCATCTTGCCTCCTTACTTTGTCCATATGTATTCCGGTCATGCTCAGGTCCCGGCGGGCATCTCTATGCCAATACCGGGAGCCGGGCGCACCGTAGGTCAGATCGGCCACCCATAGCTGATTGGGACACTTGGCGGTGAAGTCGCGGTTAACCAGGTCAGCAGGGCGAGAGGCGCGGTCGTCTGGTACGGTGGTCCTACACTTTTTGCCTCGGATAGCGCCTTGCAGGCCCATGTCACGCATGAGTCGCGCCACCGTACAGCGGGCCACCTCGATATCCTCTCGGTTTAATTGACGCCAAACCTTGCGCGCACCGTAGACCTTGAAATTAGCCTCCCACACCCGGCGAATCTCAGGCCGCAGATACGCGTCTCGTTTGACGCGCTCGGGCAATCGCTCAGGATCAGCTTGACGTGCCTTATGCTCGTAGTAGGTCGACGGGGCGATCGGCAGTACAGCGCAGATCGGCTCGACCCCGTGGCCCTGGCGAAGGGCGTCGATGAAAGACACCATCATTTCGGTCGGCGGTCGAGCTCCGCCTGGGCGAAATATGCCGACGCCTTGCGCAGTATCTCATTGGCCCGCCGAAGCTCTCAGTTTTCTCGCTCAAGCTGTTTGAGGCGCTCGCGCTCCGACGTGGTCAGGCCAGCCCGGATACCCTGGTCGCGCTCAGCATGATGCAACCAGCTGCGAAGAGTCTCGCCGGTGCAGCCGATCTTGGCCGCGATAGAGCAGATGGCCTGCCATTGGGACGGGTACTCATCCTGATGCTCCAGGAGCATCTGCACCGCCCTTTCCTTAATCTCTGGGGAGTATCTGATTCGCTTGGACATGACTCCATCCTCTCAAGTAATGGAGTCTCCGGCAATCCAGGGGCGGTTCACCCCCAATAAACGACATTGGCGGCTTATAGATTATTTTTCAGGCTCGCCCTCGATCATGGACCGCTTCTCGGCCATGCTCAGTGACCGAGCTTTCTGCCTAAAAAATTGTTTTCCACCTTGAGCTGGCCGATCTGCCGGTAAAGGTGATCCACAAGGGCGGCCTTATCGTCATCTTTGTTCTTGCCGCCCTGCATGAGATCGGCGGCGCCTTCCAGCAGCGCTCTTTTCCAGGCGTGTATCTGGCTGGGGTGGATCCCAAACCGGCTGGCCAACTCGGCCACCGTCTCATCACCTTTGACCGCGGCCAACGCCACCTTGGCCTTGAAGGCCCCGCTGTGCTTGCGACGTGATTTGCTCATGTCCCGGTCCTTCGAAATTCAGTCGATTCTAGAGCGGAACTCTCGCTTAGCAACCTGTCCAGTTTTTGGGGTTCACCTCACTCATAGCTTGGTTATTTTAGGCAAAAATATGTCTTGACAAAAGGCAGCTACATTTTGTATTTTACATTTCATATATTTATATTATATATAATGTCTGCTAAGTAGTTGATGCAATACACTTTTTTGAGGATAAATTTAGATCTACATGTTGGTATTGCTTTGGCCTGGCATGACTTGGAATGTAAAAAAGGGAAAGTCGTTTATTTGGTAATGATTTCTAATTTGGAGGCGTCTTATGGAAAGTAAAGAATTTGCAAAACAGTATGCATTGGATTGGCTGGACCAAAATAGTTCAAGTGTAACAGATGTTAGCGATAGGATTTGGCTATATGCCGAGCCGATTTTATCAGAGCATAGGTCGGTTCAGTATATGGCAAAAGTTCTTAGCGATGCTGGTTATGATGTTGAAGTGGGCACAGCCGGGTTAGAAACAGCATTTGAGGCAACTTGTGGCAAGGGATCTCCAGTGGTATGCACATACGCAGAATATGATAATATTCCTGGAAATTCACAAATGCCCATTCCTTATCCTTGCCCGGTAATCCCGGGACTGTCGCAAGGCTCCTATGATATGCACCACGGATTAGGTGCAGGAGCAATAGGAGCAGCTTTAGCGGTAATAAAAGCAAAAGAAAAATATGATATCCCGGGAACATTTAAGATATTTGGCACTCCGGCGGAGAAAACGAGTATCGGTAAAAATGTAATGGAAAACGCAGGTGTTTTTGATGGGCTAGATGCATGCGTAGCTTGGCATCCAGGCGAAGAGACGTCAAGTGATACTTTTTGGAAACGTCAAATTAGATGCAACAATTATACGTGCCATACTTTTAAAGGGATGTCGGTCTATGGGGCCATGCCCTGGGGCGGAAAAAATGCTTTGCATGCTGCAGAATTGATGGATATAGCGGTTCAGTTTCAAAAAGAATCTATTATTCCAATAGACCATTTGCCAAACATACAATCAATATTAAGCAAGGAAGTGATGAACTATGCAATATCGACTGTACCGGGGATAGCACAAGTTAAATATATTTCACGCGCCTGCTTTCGCAAAGATCAAGAGCGAATACAAAAAAAGTTATTTGATTGTGCTAATGCCGCAGCTTTAGCAGTGGGATTAGAAGTAAACAATGAAGTTCTTACAGGAACTTGGGAGGGATGTCCTAGCACAACATTGGCCAAGCTTGCCTATAAAAATATAGAAAAAATAGGAGCCCCGAAGTTCACTGAAGATGAAATTGAATATGGTCAGTTAGTACAAAATGAGGCTGGAGTTGTTTTGAATGATAAAAATATGACCCCATTTGGAGACGTGAGACTGATTCCTCCAGAGGAAAAGCCTTTTTACAAAACGATGAGTACCACAGATACTAGTACTTTGACGTGGAAGTGTCCTACCGTAATGATTCGCGTTAATTATATGCACTTTGGGTGGCCTGACTGGGCTTCTTCGTCTTGGGCTATCACAAAGATTGCACATAAAAGCATAATGACCGCCGCGAAAATAATGACAGCTACTATACTAGACTTATATCAAAAACCCAACTACTTAAACGATGCGAAAGAAGAACATGAACGAATGGTAAGCGAGGTAAAATGGTATAATCCTATGCCTAAAGGTCGAGATATTCCCAAGGGCGGCAAAATGCCAGCACGACACTATTTAGACGTGATTGAAGCATTTAAAAAGGGACCAAAATGGAAAAATTGGGAACAAGAAATTAACGAAAGGATGGAGAGAATTAGTAACTCAATCCAGGAAGAGCTTGTATAAGATATAAGTAGCAGATGCAGTTGACATGGTTTCACCTGTTTGAGATAGGTCGTGGCTGTGATTAAAACAATAATGCTTTTTGTAGCGAAGTTTTATCAATTTATTATAGCCTCACTGACCATCAGAGCAAACCACTCCATTGCGGCCGACCTGTCCTCTAGGGTGGCTTGCAGAGAGACCTTGACGCAATCGGGCAGCATTTCGGGTTAGACGCAACCCACATGCAACAGCACAGAGGCCGGTATTTTACCATAAGCATCGTATCCCCTATTTCCAGAGCATCGCATTTATGAGGAGAAAAAGTAGTGGAGTTCAAATCATTGTCTAAGCCTGGCAAGATTGGCAACCAGATCGTTAAAAATCGTTTGGTTATGGCACCAATGGGTGTAGGCATGATGATATCAATAAATGGAATGTATTCTCAAAGAGCCATTGAATACTATGAGGAACGTGCCAGAGGTGGTGTCGGCTTGATTATAAGTGGAGCAACGCTGTCGACAAATAAATATGAACCCTGGGCGATTGGACCGGAACAACTGAATTTAGCAGTATATGACACGTTAGCAAAAATACGAAGCTTGAAAGAGCTAACGGAGAGAATACATGATTGGGGGAGTAGTTTTTTCCTGCAGATAACAGCTGGTTGGGGAAGGATATACCGTTTAAGTCAAATAACCGGCATTGAAGCGATCGCGCCATCACGACAAAAGAACTTCTGGCATCCAAATAAGTATACCAGAGAGTTGACTTTGGAAGATATTAAGGGCCTCACTACTGCGATTGCTAATACAGCGGCCATAGCAAGAGAGGCCGGCTGCGATGGCATAGAACTCCATGGACATGAAGGTTATTTGCTAGATCAATTTAAAACTTCACTTTGGAATAAAAGAGAAGATGATTATGGAGGTAGTTTTGATAGAAGAATGAAATTTTCGCTAGATATCATAAAAGAGATACAAAATTATGCTGGCGAAGATTATCCTATTAGCTATCGATATGGGTTAGAGCATAAAATACCTGGAGGTAGGAGTATAAATGAAGGAATTAAAATCGCTAAAGTCTTAGAAACGGCTGGAGTAGCTGCATTACATGTTGATGCCGGATGTTATGAATCGTGGCATTGGCCCCACCCTCCAGACTACCAAGAAGATGGGTGTATGGTGGATATGGCTGATTTGGTAAAAAAGAATGTAAATATACCAATTATTGCAGTGGGTAAATTAAGCGATCCTTATGTGGCGAATAAAGTAATTGAGCAGGGGCAAGCTGATTTTGTCGCAATGGGGCGTCAGTTGTTGGCTGATCCAAATACTTATTATAAGGCCGTGCGTGGCAAGGTTGGAGAAATAAGACCTTGTATTGGCTGTCATGAATGCTTCAAACGATTATATGATCGCACATATTTATCATGTGCCGTTAACCCCGCATGTGGCAACGAGAATAGATATAAAATAGAATCGGCAGACAAACCCAAAAAGATAGTCGTACTAGGAGGAGGAGTGGCTGGCTTGGAAGCAGCGTACATAAGTAGTCAGAGGGGTCACGAGGTTGTTATTTTAGAAAAAACTAAAAAGCTTGGTGGACTTATAAATTATATTTCTAAACATCGACTAAAAAAAGACTTGAAAAAATTTATACAATATCAAATTGATAAAGTAATCAATAGTAACGTCTCAGTAATGCTGGGTGTGGAGGCAAATAATGACATGCTAAAACTGATGAAATATGATGCGCTAATTATAGCGATAGGTTCTAAAGATAGGGAACTTGATGTTATATGCGAAGACGAAGTAAATTGGTTTAACATAAGCAAAATATTGGAGGGCGATGTAAAATTAGGCGATAAAGTGGTGATCGTGGGTGGGGGGTCAGCAGGATGCGAAACGGCTTTGGATCTTGCTGGCGACGGAAGAAAGATAACGATTATCGAACAACAAGAGGAAGTTGGGCGCGATTTATTTATGCCTAATAGAAACCTGTTAAAGAAAATGCTCAATGACGCAGATATAAAAATATTGACCGGAATGAAAGTAAATAAGCTGGATCGAAAAGGAGTACATTGTCAAGACAATTTGGGAAACACGGAAGTGGTGGAAGCCAGTGATATAGTCTCAGCAGTAGGTCGGTCAAAAAAATGCGATATGGATTGGGCGCAAGCACTGAGAGAGGAAGGGAGAGAAATATATTTTGTGGGAGACTGTAGAACTCCTGGGAAGATAAAAAATGCCATTTGGGACGCGTTCAAAGTGGCAATCAATGTATAGATGCTTCAGTACCGGAGATGAAAAATGAAAAACAGAAATTCATCAGACAGAATCGCGTTGCTTATGGAACTATTAAGCATAAGTGGAAAATCGTTACACGAGAAGAAAACAGCTGAATACATAATTAAAAAAGCAATTAAATATGGAGTAGATAAAAAAAATATCAATATAGACGAGGCTAACTTACAAAGCCCACATGGTGGAGAGATAGGAAATTTATATATTCACCTGCCGGGTACATACGATGCAAAAGAGATAATGTTTTCTGCCCACATGGATACCGTAGAAATAGTAGAAGGCGCGGTTCCAAAAATTGTAGATGAATATATATGCTCGCAAGACATGGTTGGGTTGGGCGCTGATGATAGAACAGGTTTAGCAGTGCTGCTAAATACCATTAGAGAAATATATCATAACCAATTGGAGCATTCACCAATAACATTTATGTTTTCAGTCCAAGAAGAAATTGGTTTGCTTGGGACAAAGTATATGTCAAAAAAATTATCTGGCTCGCCATCATTTTGTTACAATTTTGATGGGCAATCTCCAAATACAATAATCACAAATGGAATTTATAGCAACCATTTTGATATAACCATCTATGGTCGTTCCGCACATTCTGGAGTTTGCCCAGAGAAAGGTATATCTGCTGCGGAAATATTTGCAAAAGCCTTAGCAAAAATCATTGCAGAGGGTTACTTTGGAGAGGTTATAAAAAATGGTAAAAAAATCGGCACGTCAAATATTGGTATTGTCACAGGAGGAGACGGCAGGAATATTGTAATGGGAGACATGCGAATTAAAGGGGAAGCGAGGAGCTTCACTAAGGCATCGCTAAATGAAATAACAAAAAGATACAAAGACAGTTTTGAAAAAGAAGCAGAATTATTATTTAATGCAGATGGTGCGCGAGGAAATGTAGAATTCAAATTGTGTAACACATTTAATGGATTTAGAATAAGCAAAAAAAATGAATATGTTGAGAGGGTAATAAAATCTTTGGTAAGCCTTGGGCTGGAACCTGTTTATTCTAAAAGATTGGCCGGGTTAGATTCAAATAACCTAAACTGCCATGAAATACCTTCTATCACATTGGGTGCAGGCACAAGATTCCCACATACCACGAATGAAAAATGTTACATAAAAGATTTTGATAATGCATGCGAACTAGCTTTGATGTTGATAAAAGAATGAAGCAAGAATGAAATTTTATAGCTACATAAAATGGTGCAAACGCTGCGGTAACTGCATCGCTTTTTGCCCACGGCAGGCCCTGGCCCAGGATGAATGGGGCTATCCCTTTCTATCCGAAGCCGGGCGCTGCACCGGTTGCGGCCTGTGTGAGATGCTGTGCCCCGACTTCGCCATCAGCATGACCGTGGAGGACGAGGACGAGGAAAGGGAATTGGTGCCCATGAAACGCTTCGAGGCAGCTGTGCTTCCCCGGGTGAGCCCCGAGCGCGTGACATCGGCGGCTTCGGGGGAGGTCTAACCGTGCCAGCCAAAACCAGCAACCCCCGCTCCCTCAAGGGCCGGGCCCGTCTTTTGCAGGGCAACGAGGCGGCCTCCCTAGGGGCTTTGGCCGCCGGGTGTAACTTTTTCGCCGGTTACCCCATCACCCCGGCCAGCGAGATCACCGAGTACATGAGCCGCGAGATGCCGGTCCGGGGCAACCCCTTCATTCAGATGGAGGACGAGATCGCCTCCATCGGGGCCTGCGTGGGAGCCTCCCTGGCCGGGCGCAAGGCCATGACCGCCACCAGCGGCCCCGGCTTCTCCCTGATGCAGGAAAACCTGGGCTACGCTATGATCGCCGAGACGCCCTTGGTGGTGGTCAACGTGATGCGCGGCGGCCCCAGCACCGGCCTGCCCACCAACGTGGCCCAGGGCGACGTGCAGCAAGCCCGCTGGGGAACCCACGGCGACCACCCGGCCATCGTATTCTGCCCCAGCTCGGTCAGCGAGTGCTTCGAGCTGATGGTCCGGGCCTTCAACACCGCCGAGCGTTTCCGCACCCCGGTGATCTTCCTGGCTGACGAGACCGTGGCCCACTTGCGCGAAAAGGTGATCCTGCCCGCCGAGGGCGATTTGGAGGTCATCGATCGGCGGCGTCCCACCGTGCCCCCGGACTGGTACGTGCCCTACAAGACCGACGGCAGCCTGATACCGCGCCTGGCCGACCTGGGCGAGGGCTACCGCTACCACGTCACCGGCCTGGTGCACGATGAGCGCGGCTTCCCCACCCGACGGCCCGACGAGGTGGAGCCCTTCTACGCCCGGCTCTTCGGCAAGATCAGCCGCCACTTCGACGACCTGATGCTCACCAAGGAGTACTCCCTGGACGACGCGGAGATCGTGCTCATCTCCTACGGCTGCACCGCCCGCTCCTGCCGGGCGGCGGTGCGCCTGGGCCGGGAGCGGGGCATCAAGCTGGGCCTGTTGCAACTCCTGACCCTGTGGCCCTTCCCCCGCCAGGCGGTGGAGGCGGCGTTGACCGGACGCAAGGCGGCCCTGGTGCCCGAGCTGAACATGGGCCAGATAAGCCGCGAGGTCAAAAGGGTCAACGACGGACGGACCCAGGTGATTCGTCACAGCAAGATGGACGGCACCATGATCACCCCCGAGGAGATCCTGGGCCGCATGCGGGAGGTGGCCTGATGACGGCGGTGCACAGAAGCGTGGTCTACGACTGGCTGCGTCACGACAAGAAGTTCCCCCACGTCTGGTGCCCCGGCTGCGGGCTGGGCATCCTCTTGGGTTCGCTGGTGCGCTCCCTGGCCCAGGGCGGCTACGACAAGAACCAAGTGGTCTTGGTCAGCGGCATCGGCTGCTCGGGCCGCCTGCCGGTCTACGTGGACGTGGGCAGCGTGCACACCACCCACGGCCGGGCCCTGACCTTCGCCACGGGCATCAAGCTGGCCAAGCCGGAGCTAAAGGTGATCGTGGTCATGGGTGACGGCGACGCCACGGCCATCGGCGGCAACCACCTTATCCACGCCGCTCGGCGCAACCTGGACCTCACGGCCATCATCGTCAACAACCTGACCTACGGCATGACCGGCGGCCAGTACAGCCCCACTACGCCCCTGGGGGCCAAGGCCACCACGGCTCCCTACGGCCACTCCGAGCCCAGCTTCGACATCAGCGCCCTCACCGTGACCGCGGGAGCCTCCTTCGTGGCCCGCTCCACGGTGTACCACGTGACCCAGCTGGACCAGATGCTGGGCCAGGCCATCGCCAAGAAGGGCTTCGGGGTGGTGGAGGTGCTTAGCCCCTGCCACACCAACTATGGGCGGCAGAACCGCCTGGGCAGCCAGGTGGAGATGATGAAGGGTTACAAGAAGCAGGCGGTGCGCGTGGACCGCTGGGAAAAGATGAGCCCGGCCGATCGCGAGGACCGTTTTCCCATCGGCGTTTTGGCCGACCACGAGCGCCCCACCTTCTTGGAGACGTATCAGGGTGCGGTGGACCGGGCCCAGGCCATCCGGAAGGAGGGCTAATCATGGCTAGCAGCAAGAAAAAGGAAACCCCCAAGGCCAAGGCCCCGGAGATGGAGCGCATGGAAGTGCGTCTGGCGGGCAGCGGCGGCCAGGGCCTTATCCTGGCCGGGCTGGTCTTGGCCGAGGCGGCGGGTCTGCACGACGGCCGTTCCGTGGCCATGGGCCAGAGCTACGGCCCCGAGGCCAGGGGCGGAGCCTCCAAGGCCGAGGTGATCATCGCCGACGAGGATATCGACTACCCCCTGGCCACCAGGGTGGACATGTTCCTGGCCCTGACCCAGGAAGCGGCGGACACCTACTCCTGGGATCTCAAGCCCGGCGGGTGGATCGTGGTGGATTCCGACCTGGTGAGCCATCCCCCCTCCAGCCGGGCGGTGGCCCTGCCGTTCACGGCCACGGCCCGCGACAAGCTGGGCAAACCCATGGTCGCCAACGTGGTGGCCTTGGGAGCCATCACCGAGCTGACCGGGGTGGTGAGCCGCAAGGCCCTGGAAAAGGCCCTGCTGGCCCGGGTGCCCAAGGGCACCGAGGCCCTGAACAAGAAGGCCCTGGCCGCGGGTACCAAAATGGCCAAGGACTACGCGGCCAGCGGTCAGCTGGCCGGGCAGGAGCCCACCTCCGAAGACGTCTAGCCCCCCTGCGGGCGCGGACTTGGCAACGCCTGGATAAATGCGCGCGACGGGAGCCCTCCGGGGCTCCCGTCTTTTTGTGGGAGGCCAGGCCATCTCCGACGGTGGGCCGTGGACGCTTTTGCCCGTTGCCGAATAGGGGAGGGCGGGGCCTGCTGACCCCAGCGGTCTTTTTAATAAATATGAATTAATATTGTTAATACTGCTGGTTGCCCCGCAAGGCCCACTCAAAGGCGGCTGGGCGGCGAACGACAAGCTTGACTCTTAATTCTTTCCCATTTAGTATCGATTTAACGCTAAACTAAGGTTGTGGGAAGGCATATAAGCATGAAGCGAACAGACGCCCAGGGGGGGTGTTTATTGCTAACCTGTCATAATGACTGCATAAAGTATTAATGAAAAAGCAGGCCACCGTAAAAGACATCGCCAGGGCGGCGGGAGTTTCCGTAACCACGGTTTCCCTGGCCCTTCGGGACAAAGAAACCAACCGCATAAGCTCCGCCACCCGCGAGAAAGTGTTGTCTATTGCCAACGCTTTGAATTATCATCCTAATTTGGCCGCACGTGCCCTGGTCAACAAGCAAAGCAATATCATCGGCCTGCTAATCAAGACGCTGCTGAACCCCTTTTACTCCGAGCTGGCCCAGGACATAATCGATCGGGCCCAGGAGCGCGGCTACCGGGTGATAACCTGCTCGGTGGAAGACGGGGTGGACAACCACCAAGCGGACGTGCGCGAGTTGATTTCCCATGGGGTTGACGGCCTGATCATCTGCGCCGCCCTCTTGGACGACAAGTTCGTGTTCGAGCTCATTGACAGCGGCTTGCCCGTGGCCCTGGCCCTGCGTTATGTCAACGAGGAGTTGGGTTCGCCGGCGGCGGATTTCGTGGGCATCGACAACCCTCGAGGGGCCTACTTGGCCGTGGAGCACCTGGTCAAGATGGGGCACCGCAAGATCGCCCTCTTGATGGGCCCTAAAAACACCTCCACCGGCCAGGACCGTTTGCAAGGCGCCCAGGTTTGCTTTGACAACTACGGCCTGGCCTTGGCTCCCGAATTGGTGACCGAGGGGGACTTCACCCGGCGCTCCGGGTATGAGGTCACCAGGGACCTTGTCGATAAACGCATTGATTTTACTGCGGTATTTGCCACCAATGACCACATGGCCCTGGGCGTGTTGGATGCCCTGCAGGAGACCGGGCGCCGGGTGCCGGAGGACGTGGCGGTGATCGGCTTCGACGATATCGAAATGGCCGGGCTGCCCAGGGTGGGTCTTACCACCGTCTCCCAGAAGAAGACGGTGATGGGCCGGGTGGTGGTGGATATCCTGGTCAGCAAAATCAAGATGGAGACGATGGAGAGCGTTCGGCGGGTGGTTTTGGAGCCCAAGCTTATCATCAGGGACACCTGCGGTTTCAAGGCCAGGGGAAGCCGCTACGACGACATATCCCCCCTGCGGGACAAGGCCTGAGTCTTTGCCAAACATCCCCTCTTGCCTCTAGCCCAACACTCCAAAGACCTCGCTACGCCGCCCTGTATCGCCGCATTTTGCGCGGGCCGACCCCATGGCGTAACCGCCTAAAAAATGCTCAAGCCGCCTTTTGGGGTTGACAAATACCACGTGAATTTGCGACAAAGGTAAAACGTTAAACTAGTCTGTGCTTGAGTTGTCAATAGGTGCCGTCCGGATACTCCGGATTATTCGCTGAGCCTGCGACCGCCTGCACGGCTTCATCTCGATACGGCCCGCTAAGCGACCGGATAGGGGAGCTGAAAACATGCCATACGAGAGCAACGCGTTCTCCCTGGAAAATAAAGTTAGTTTGGTTACCGGCGGCGGCCGGGGCATTGGCCTGGGCATAGCCGAAGTGCTGGCCGGCGCGGGTTCGGACCTGGTGCTGGTGGCCCGCAGCGAGTCCCAGCTGCAATCGTCTGCTGAGATGCTCAAGGATCGCTACGGCCGCGAGGTGGAAACCATCAGTGCCGACCTGAGCCAGGTGGGCGGCTACGGGGCCATAGTAGAGCAGACCATGGACCGTTTCGGCCGCCTGGACGTGCTGGTCAACAATGCGGGCTCAAACATCCGCAAGAAGTTTTTGGAGTTCGAGCCCGAGGACTTCGACGCGGTTCTGGCCATCCAGCTGCGCGGGGCCTACTTCATGGCCCAGGCGGCGGCCCGTCAGATGGCCAAGGCCGGCAGCGGCAAGATCATCAACCTGGCCTCCCTGACCAGCAAGATCGCGGTGCCCAACATTTCGGCCTACGGCGCGGCCAAGGGGGGCATCTTCGCCCTGACCAAGTCCATGGCCGTGGAACTGGCCCCCGAGGGAATCAACGTCAACGCGGTGGCCCCGGGTTACGTGCGCACCAGTATGACCGAGGCCGCCTTCTCCAACTCCGACACCCAGGACTGGATGCTCTCGCGCATTCCCCTGAAGCGGTTCGGGGCGCCCGAGGACATCGGATACGCGGCTCTGTTCCTGGCCTGCCCGGCCTCCGACTACATCACCGGTGAGATTATCTACATCGATGGGGGGTGGATGGCCGCCTAACGCGAAGCCACATTCTTAACTCCCGTTATGAAATAAGGAACCTAGTGCGATGATTTCTTTCGCTAAACCTAACGTATATAGTTCCCAGGGGCCCCGTCAGCTGATGATGGGCGACGGCGCCGCCGGTCAGCTGGAGCAGCTTCTCAAAGGCTGGAAGATCGTCGGCGGCGACGTTCTGCTGGTGGCCGACAAGGAAGTGGTGAAGCTGGGCCTGGACCGCAAGGTGGCCGGGCCCTTGGAGGCCGCCGGTTACGCGGTGGCCGTCTTTGACGGCATCGTGGGCGAGCCCACCCTGGAGATCGCCGAGGCCCTGGCCGAGTTCGCCCGCCAAAAGCCTTTCAAGGCGGTGATCGGCATGGGCGGCGGCAGCTCCCTGGACATGTCCAAGCTGGCCGCGGCTTTCGCGGTCAACCCCGAGGGAGTCACCGAGCACCTGGGCGCCACCAGCTTTGCCAAGGCCCCGCTGCCCTTGATCAACGTGCCCACCACCGCGGGCACCGGAGCCGAGGCCACCGCCGTGTCCATGCTTTCGGTGCAGGGCCGCAAGGCCGTGGTGCTGGGGCCCCAGCTGGTGCCCCTGGCCACGGTGCTGGACGCCGAGCTCACCAAAACCCTGCCTCCCAAGATCACCGCGGCCACGGGTATGGACGCCCTGAGCCACGCCTTGGAAGGCTTCATGTCGATCAACGCCAGCCCCTTCACCGACACCCAGGCCACCACCTGCATGTCCATCGTGGCCCGTTGGCTCAAACCCGCCTATGAGGACGGCTCCAACATGGAGGCGAGGCGGGCCATGATCTACGGGGCCTACATCGGCGGGCTGACCTTGAACGCCGGGGTGGTTTTGGGCCATTCGGTGGCCTACACCATCGCCAACCGCTGTAATCTGCCGCACGGCGTTTCCTGCGCCATGGCCTTGCCTTACACCATTGCCTACAACTTGAAGGCCATACCCGAGCGCATAAGCCAGGCGGCCGATCTGGTGCTGGACAAGCACGGGGCGAGGCCCGAAGAACTGGTTACCTGGGTTGATGAGTTGATCGTGGCTCTGGGGCTGCCGCGATCCCTGCAAGAGGTGGATATCAGCGAAACCGACGTGCCGGCCATGATCGCCGAGTGCGTGGAGCGTTATCCCCGGCCCACCAACCCGGCGCCCATCGATGCCGACAGGTTGAAAGTGCTTTACGAAACGATGGTCACCGGCGATATCGTCCGGGCCGTCGAGTATTACCAAGGGGGTTGATGGCAATCCCCGAATTTTTCTCAGTCTTATTTGTGGTAGGGAGGGAATTTAGCATGAAAAAGCTGTTACTGGTTACCTTGGCGTTGGCGCTGTTGATGTCTCTGGCGCCCGCATCCTTCGCCGCTGACAAGGATATTGTCATTGGCGCCCTTTATCCCCGTTCCGGCCCCCTGGCTCTGCTGGGCGAGGAAAGCTGGCGCGGGGCTGAAATCGCCCGCATGGTGCGCAACGAGAACGGCGGACTCCTGGGCAAAAAAATCGTTTTTGCCAATGGCGACTGCTCCGACGTGGCCGCCGCCCGCTCCGAGGCGGAGAGGTTGATCGAAAAGGACAAGGTCGGCCTGATCATCGGCTCCTATTCCAGCTCGCGCAGCATGGCCGCCACCGAGGTGGCAGCCCGCAAAAACATCCCCTACTTTGAGCTAGGCGCCATCGCCAACGCCATCACCGAGCGCGGCTATCCCACGGTGTACCGCACCAACAGCACCGCCGCCATGTTCAGCAAGAGCCAGGTGGACTTCATCGTCGACTACATGGCTCCGGCCCTGGGCAAGAAGCCCAAGGACATCAAGGTCTCCGTGGCCCACGAGGACTCCGACTACGGCACCTCCGTGGCCGGCAGCTTCAAGAATCTGGCCGAGGGTGCGGGCCTGAAGGTGGTCTCCGTGGAGCCTTACGCCTCCACCTCCAGCGACTTGTCGTCGGTTGTCTTCCGCCTGAAGAAGGCCGATCCCGATGTGATCGTGCTCGTGTGCTACGCCAACGATGCCATCCTGCTGGGTCGTCAGGCTGCTGAGTACAAGCTCATCAAGCCCTTTATCGCCACCGGCGGCGGCCACAGCCTGCAGAGCTTCGCCAAGGCTCTGGGCGAAAAGTCCAACGGTATTTTTAACGTCGACTTCACCCAGTACGATGTAAACACCAAGTTCACCCCGGGCCTGAAGAAGTTCCTGGAGCTCTACCGCAAGACCTACAAGGAAGAACCCCGCTCCGGTCACAGCCTGACCAACTTCATGGGCGCCAACGTGGTCTTCGACATCATCCAGAAGGCCGGCGGCCTCGCTCCTGACAAGATTCGCGCGGCGGCCATGTCCGTGGACATTCCGCTTGGCAAGACCGCCAACGGCTGGGGCGTCAAGTTCGACGACAAGGGCCAGAACGTCCGGGCGGCCGCGTTCGTGTCCCAGTGGCGCGACGGCAAGCTGCTCACCGTGTACCCCTTGGGTGCCGCGGTGACCAAGCCCGTACTTCCCAAGAAGTAGACCCAACTGATCTTTACCGGAGCTCCCCCCTAGGTGGGGGAGCTCCGGTAAACAAAAACTCGACCAGGGCGATCGCCAAAGCAATTGTTCCGACGGGTGACCCGGCACGCATAAAGCGCTGGGAGCCATCCTCGGCGGGGCGAGCATCCACCACGGCCCCGGCTTACGGCATCAAAAAACGCTCCAGCCGATTCCGCGCCCCTCGCGGAGGCGGCCCGGCAAAAAGCGCCCAGGGCTTAAGCGCCGCCGGGCCTCCGGGCAAGGGGCACGGGGTTGCATCCGGCCTCTGGTTCCGGCCAGGCGGCTGAACCCGGGTCGAGTCTAGGCGAGCACGGCGGCCGGCGTGGGGCCGGTGCAAAAGTCGAAGCGGATTGGCGGCGCATTTACCGTAAGCCTGGATCAGGGTTGTTTGTCTTCCACAAGGACCATCTAAAACCAGAGATGGAAGTAGAGTACCTATGGAGTTGATTGTCCAAGTCTGCGTATCGGGTCTCCTTCTCGGTGGGATCTACGCGCTTATCAGCATCGGGTTAAACCTGATCTTCGGCGTGGTCCGCATCATCAACTTCGCCCACGGCGAGATGGTCATGGTGGCCATGTACCTGACCTTCTGGCTAAACTATTTCTTCGGCATGGACCCCTACGTGTCGACGCTCATCGTGCTGCCGGTTATGTTCTTGTTCGGCGTTATCATCCAGCGGATCATAGTCCAGCCGATCCAGAACTCCTCGGCCAATATGAAGATTTTCGCCACCGTGGCCCTGTCGTTAATCCTGCAGAACGTGGCCCTGATCGTTTGCAAGGGCAACTTCCGCACGGTGCAGGTCTCCTACGGTATGGGCACTATGGAATGGGGTGGCATCTTCATCAGCATACCCAGGCTGGTGGCTTTTTTCGCCGCGCTCCTCTCCATTAGCCTGCTTTACTATTTTCTCAAGAACACCTACACCGGCAAGGCCCTCAGGGCCATCGTGGAGGACCACACCATCGCCCGCCTGATGGGCGTGAAGGTGCAAAAGCTTTACCTCCTGGCCTTTGGTATCGGCTGTGCGTTCTCGGCCCTGGGCGGCGTCCTGCTCATGCCTTTCAGCTCGGTTTACCCCACCGTGGGCATACCCTTCACCCTCATCGCCTTTATCGTGGTGGTGTTGGGCGGGTTGGGCAGCATGGGCGGAACCTTCCTGGCCGGACTTTTCATCGGGGTGGTCGAGGCGGTAGGCGGCACTTACGTTTCCCCGGCCCTGAAGGAAGCGATCTACTTCGGCATTTTCATTATCGCGATCCTCATCAGACCCCAAGGAATCTTTGGGAAGGGTAAAGGCTCCGAGGAGGTTGGTTTAAAGTGAGAAATAACAAGCTTAAAACAGCCGCGGCCATATTCCTGCTGGGCTTGCTGGCGGTGCCTTTGTACTTCACCTCCACCTTTGTCCTTCACATGTTCACCCTGGTGTTCTTCTACATTGCCTTGACCGCGGCCTGGAACATCCCGGCCTTCGGCGGCAAGTTCTCCCTGGGACACGCGGCCTTTTTCGGCCTGGGTGGCTACACCGCTGCCATTCTCTACGTCAAGCTGGGCATCTCCCCCTTCATCGGCGTGGTGGCCGGCACCTTCGTGGCCATGCTGGGCGGCGTAATCCTTAGCTTCCCCCTGGTTCGTCTCAAGGGCCCCTTCTTCACCCTGGCCTCCATCGCCTTCGCCGAGGTGTTGCGCATGGTGGCGGTGGACTGGCGCTCCCTGACCAACGGCTCGGTGGGCATCAACATCCCCTTCAAGCCCAGCTGGCTCAACCTGACCTTCACCAGCGGCGCGCCCTTCTACTACATGGCCCTAGGGCTGGCCCTGCTGGTTATCGGCCTGGCCTGGTGGATTCGCTCCTCCTCCCTGGGTTACCACCTTCGGGCGGCGGCGGCCGACGAGGACGCGGCACGCGCCTTGGGCATCAACACCGCCAAGGCGCACTTCATGGGCCTGATGTGGAGCTCGGGGCTCACCGGCATGATCGCGGTGTTCTACGTGTTCTACAACTACGTGCTGGAGCCGGGCACCGCCTTCTCCATGGACCTGTTCTCCCTGCAGCCGGCCATGAACGGCATCATCGGCGGCATGGGCACGGTCTGGGGTCCGGTGATCGGCGCCATCATCATGACGCCGCTGGGTGAGTTCCTGCGCTTCTACCTGGGTACCATCCAACAGGGCCTGAACTTCGTGGTCTACGGCCTGATGCTCATCGCGGTGGTCAACTTCGTGCCCGGCGGCATCGTTTCGTTGATAGAGCCCTGGTTCAAGAAGAAGAAATCCGGCGACTCCTCTGCAGCGGACAACTAGCCGGCTGGAATGGTGGAATTATGGATGACCTGCTAGTAGTTAAAGACCTGACCAAGAACTTCGGCGGCCTGGCCGCGGTAAGCGAGGTCAGCTTCGAGGTGCGCCGCGGCGAAATTCTGGGCCTCATCGGCCCCAACGGCGCCGGCAAGACCACCCTGTTCAACCTGATATCCGGCCTGCTGGCCAGTGATCGGGGCTCCATCAAGCTGGAGGGCGAGGATCTGACCAAGAAGCCGCCCTACAAGCGTAGCGCCATGGGCGTGGGCCGGACTTTTCAGGTGGTGCGGCCCTTTGACATGACCGTGCTGGAAAACGTCATGGTGCCCACCTTCGCCCATTACAAGACCTCCAAGGAGGCCAAGGAAAAGGCCTTCGAGATCTTGAAAATGGTGCGGATGGACAAACTGGCCGACAAGATGCCCGCCAACCTAACTCTGGCTCAGCGCAAGCGCATCGAGGTGGCCAGGGCTTTGGCCACCAAGCCCAAGCTTTTGCTGCTAGACGAAGTTTTGGCGGGCCTGAACCCCACCGAGGTGGCTGAAAACCTGCCCCTGATCCGTCAGGTGCGCGACAGCGGCGTGACCATCCTGTTCATCGAGCACTTGATGGACGCCATGATGGCCATATCCGAGCGGGTTTTGGTCATGGACCAAGGCGTGCTCATCGCATGCGGGACGCCCGACGAAGTGACCAGTGACCGGTGCGTCATAACGGCGTATCTGGGCGAGGAGGCGCCAGGATGTTAAGCATCGAAAAGGTAGATTCATACTACGGCGATTTCCAGGCGCTCAGGGATGTCAACCTGGAAGTGAACGAAGGCAAAATCGTGGCTCTGCTGGGGCCCAACGCGGCCGGCAAGACGACCTTGCTTTCCACCATCAGCGGCATGGTTCCCTACCGCAAGGGCAACATCACCTTTCAGGGGCAGCACATCAATGCCATGAACCCAGAGGACATCGTGTCCCTGGGCATCGCCCTGGTTCCCGAGGGCCGCAGGCTCTTCGGCACCCTGACCGTGCTGGAAAACCTGGAGATGGGCGCCTACAGCAAGCACGCCCGCAAGGACCTCCAGAAGAACCTGGAAAAGATGTTCGACCTGTTCCCCATCCTCAAGGAGCGCTCCTCGCAGCAAGCGGGATCGCTCTCCGGCGGTGAGCAGCAGATGTGCGCCATCGCCAGGGGCCTGATGACCGAACCGCGCCTTTTGATGATCGACGAGATGTCCTTGGGACTGTCGCCGGTTTTGGTGCAGGAGATGTTCAAGATGGTCACCGAGATCGCCAAGAGCGGGGTGACCATCTTCCTGGTGGAGCAGCAGGTCAATCACGCATTGCGGGTGGCCGACGAGGCATACATCATGGAAAAGGGCACCGTGGTCCTGCACGGCCCCAGCTCCGAGATAGCCAACGACGATTACGTCAAGACCGTTTACCTGGGCAAGTAGACACGCCATGAAAGCCTTTGTGAAATACGGTAAGGAGCCAGGCCAGGCGGCGGTGCAAGACGTGGCGCGCCCCGCCCCCGGCCCCGGCGAGGTCCTCATAAAGGTGGCGGGTTGCGGCATCTGCGGCAGCGACCTGCACGCCTTCAACAACGACCCCGGCTACGAGTTCGTGACCCCGCCGGTGATCCTGGGCCACGAGTTTTCCGGCGTGGTGGTGGAGACCGGCCCCGGGGTGGACCCGGAAAAGGTGGGCGACCACGTCACCGCCGTGGCCATCCAGGGATGCCTGAAGTGCCCCGCCTGCCTGTCGGGCAACAGCCATCTGTGCCCGGAGCGCCAGGTCATCGGCCTGCACTTCGACGGCGCCATGGCCGGTTTCGTGACCTGCGCCGCGGACCAGCTTCTGTCCCTGCCCAGCAACCTGGACCTGTCCCTGGCGCCCCTGGTGGAGCCGGTGTCGGTGGCCCTGCACGCGCTGCGGCGCACGGTGATCCGCCCCGGCGACAAGGTGGTGGTCAGCGGGCCAGGCCCCATCGGGCTCTTGTGCGCCGGGCTGGCCAAGCTGCACGGGGCCAAGGTCCTGCTCCTGGGCATGAACCGCGACGCGGCGGTGCGCCTGCCCGCGGCCCAGCGCCTGGGCCTGGAAACGGCCATCGTGGAAGGCGAGTCGCCCGAGGAGTTGGTGCGCTCCACCTTCGGTCCGGGTATGGCCGACCTGTTCATCGAGGCCTCCGGTTCCACCGCGGCCCTGAAGACCGGTTTCAACCTGGTGCACCGGGGCGGGACCATGATCATCGTGGCCCTGTACAACGGCGAGTTGACCTGGTTCCCCAGCCCCGCGGTGCGCGACGAGCTGACCATTTTGCTGAGCTACGCCAGCACCCGGCCGGATTATGCGCAGGCCATAAGCCTCATGGCCGACCAGGCTATGGATTTTTCGGTATTGGCCCAGCCCTTCCCCTTGGAAAAAGCCGAAGAGGCCTTCCAGGAGGCCCTGGGCGGCCAGTTGCTGAAGCCCGTCCTGGTGGTCTGATAGGAGCCTAGCCTGAGGCCTTTCGCTTTTAGTTGCCTCCAAGGAGCGAGCGGGTCATGCGAGTGGAGCTTTCCCAGGCCTTTGAAAAAATGGCAGGGCGTCCCTGCCTGGAAATAGGCCTTCAAGGGCCCACGCCCATACGTGAGGTCCTTGAGCTTCTGGCGCGCGAGTACGGGGTCTTCACCAAGTATCTGCTGTACCAGGACGATGCTCTTTTGGGGGCCCATCTCAGCGTCTTTTCATCGGGAAAATTCCTTAAGCTTGATGACCCTGTCGACGACGGGGACACCTTGAAACTATTGCTGCCGGTCACCGGCGGTTGACGGAGGAACCTGCCATGTCGGGATATCATCGCAAACTTCTTAGGGTGGACTTGAGCCGCCGCGAGGTCCGGACGCAGGACCTTGCGCCCGAGCTGACCGACGCCTACATGGGCGGCGCCGGGGTGGCGGCCAAGCTGCTTTATGACGAGACCTCGCCGGACACCGACCCCCTGAGCCCGGAAAACCTGTTCATCGCCATGACCGGGCCCTTCACCGGCACCAAAGTGCCTTCCTCTGGCCGCCATCACATCGCGGGCCGCTCCCCTCAGACCGGCATTTTCGGGGAGGCCAACGTGGGCGGCTCCTGGGGGGTGATGCTCAAGAAGTCCGGCTACGACGGCGTGGTGGTCAGCGGCAAGGCCGACAAGCCGGTGTATCTGGCCATCAGCGACGACAAGGTGGAGATCCGCGACGCCGGGGAGATCTGGGGCCAGGACGCCGAGGAGTCGGCCAAGTGGCTCAAGTCCAAGACCTCGCCCAAGGCGGCGGCGGCGGTGATCGGCCAGGCCGGTGAGCGCCTGGCCCCCATCGCCGGGGTTCCCCACATCGGCACCCTGACCCGGGCGGCGGCCCGTACCGGCCTGGGCGCGGTAATGGGCTCCAAGAACCTCAAGGCCCTGGTGGCCGTGGGCAAGGGCTCCGTGCCGGTGGCAGACCCCGAGGGCTTGGAAAAGAGCGTCAAGGAGCTGCTCAAGCGCATCACCACCGCCACCGAGACCTTCGGCCAGTACGGCACCGGCGGCGGGGCCGAGAACTACGAAAAGGCGGGCAACTTTCCCCTGAAGAACTGGAAGCAGGGGCGCTGGGACGGGGTGTCCAAGATAAACGGCGTGGTGTTGCACGACACGGTGCTCACCGGGCGCAAGGGCTGCTGGCGCTGCCCCATCGCCTGCGGCCGGCACATCAAGATCAACGAGGGCCCCTACGCCGGGCTGGAGGGCGCTGGGCCGGAATACGAGACCATGGGCACCATGGGCGGCGAGTGCCTGGTGGACGACCTGGAGGCCATCTGCAAGGCCAACGACCTGTGCAACCGCTATGGCCTGGACACCATATCCACCGGCGCCACCATCGCCTTTGCCATGGAGGCCTTTGAAAAGGGCCTGATCACCACCGAGGACACCGGCGGGGTGGAGCTTACCTGGGGCAACGGTCAGGCCCTGGTGCAGATGGTGGACAAGATGGGCAAGCGCGAGGGCATCGGCGAGCTGATGAGCCGAGGCTCCAAGGCCATGGCCGAGGCCCTGGGCCATAACGCCAGCGAGTTCGCGGTGCACGTCAAGGGCCTGGAGCCCTCGGCCCACGACCCCCGGCGTTTTTTCAGCCAGGCCCTGTCCTATGGCACCGCCGCCAGGGGCGCCTGCCACAACGCCAGTTGGAGCCACCCCTACGAGTTGGCCTTGACCATGCCCGAGATCGGCATCACCGAGCCCCAGGACGCCTACCAGGTGGAGGGCAAGGCGGCTTTCACCGCCACCCTGCAAAACCTGATGTGCGTGCAGGACAGCGCGGTGTTGTGCCGCTTCACCCAGATCGGCAAGGCGGTCACGGTCAACGACATGGTGGAGTGGATGTCCCTGGTCACCGGTAAGGATTGGGACGTGGAATCGCTGATGAAGGTGGGCGAGCGCGTATTCACCATCAAACGCCTGTTCAACACCCGTTTGGGTATCAGCCGCAAGGACGACTTCCTGCCGCCGCGCTTCATGACCCTGAACCGCGAGGGCGAGGATCTGACCAACCAACTGCCGCCCATGGGACGCCTGCTCAGCGACTATTACAAGCACCGCGGCTGGAGCGAGGAGGGGATTCCCACCCCGCAGACCCTGAGCGATTTGGGCATCGCCTAAACGGATACGCGGCGACACGGGCCTCCGGCGTGGCGGGAGCGACGCGGTGAGGGGCCCTTTGCACTGCGCCCCGGCGATGTTTTCACCTGCCCTGCCAAAAGATAGGTTGATTCAACGGCCGCAAGTTCGATTGAATACAGCAGGCGGTAGAAGCCGCCAAAGGAACGCAGCCCGAGAGGCATGCGAGGCAAGGTCTGAATAATGAATTTTCCCAAGATAGTCATGGTGAAGAACCACATCCCGGGCCCCGAGGCCGTGGATGTGCCTTTCGAGGTTCGCCGGGGCCTGGAGGCCCTCAACCTGGCGGCCAAGGTGAAACCCGGGCAGACGGTGGCCATCACCGCGGGCAGCCGGGGAGTCACCGACATGGCGGCGGCCATCGCCGCGGTGGCTGCCTATTTCAAGGAGCTGGGGGCCGAGCCCTTCGTGGCCCCGGCCATGGGCAGCCACGGCGGGGCCACCGACCAGGGCCAGGAAGACATGTTGGCGCACCTGGGCATCACCCAGGAAACCATCGGGGCTCCGGTCAGGTCCTCCATGGCCACCGAAACCATCGGGGAAACCAGCTTCGGCCACCCGGTGGTCATCGGCCGCGACTTCGTGCGGGCGGACCACGTGGTGGTGGTGAACCGGGTGAAGCCCCACACCAGCTTCCGGGGCATCGTGGAAAGCGGCCTATGCAAGATGCTCACCATCGGCATGGGCAAGCATGCCGGGGCCAAGCTGGCCCACAGCCAGTTCTACCAGCACGGTTTCGAGCAGGTGGTCCGGGAGATCGCCGGGGTGGTCATGGGCGAGGTGCCGGTTATCTGCGGGGTGGCCCTGGTGGAAAACCACTTCGAGCGGACGGCATATCTTCAGGTCTGTGGCCCCCGGGAGTTCATGAAGACCGACGCCGAGATGCTGGAAAAGGCCCGCCGCCTCATGGGCCGGGTGCCCTTCAAGCAGGTGGACCTGCTCATCGTGGACGAGATGGGCAAGAACGTCAGCGGCAGCGGCATGGACTCCAACGTGACCGGCCGGGTCATGAACCAGGTTACCCCGGAACCCACCGAGCGCCAGTTCAAGCGCATCTTCGTGCGCGACCTGACCCCGGAGAGCGAGGGCAACGCATTGGGAGTGGGCACCGCCGACTTCACGGTGCGCCGTCTGGTGGAGAAG